>Ga0209819_10000003_pt1 | contig 87931 bp, 60 predicted proteins | sample PPLLak2March2015_FD_187248 | JGI IMG/M metagenome (GOLD analysis project Ga0209819, IMG submission 187248) | Freshwater sediment microbial communities from Prairie Pothole Lake near Jamestown, North Dakota, USA - PPLs Lake P7 Core (1) Depth... | ecosystem: Environmental > Aquatic > Freshwater >... | reverse complement strand
AATTCGGATTTTCTGAATTTCATTCGTATAAGTCCGTGTACCATTTGCAGTTTTTCAACATCAATATGACCCGGTTTCCTGCTGACAACAGTTATAAAATCAATATCACTTTTATCCGGATAAAAATCATTTAATGCTGCTGAACCGTAAATATAAAATCCTTCCATCAATCCCGGAAGATGCTTATCCATCAGCTCAAAATAAAGCGATACAATTTTATTAACAACTTCCGGCAGGACTTGCATCTTGTATTATTAATGAGGATTTATTTTGTTCCACTCAGTTTTAAACTTCTCCAGCTCTTTTTCATTTAGCTTTTCAATATACTCTTCAAAATATCCGCATGAAAGACAAACATAATTAAGCACATATACCTGCACCCAGCTTGTTACTGCAAGAATAGACCTTTCTCCCCGTTTGGACAGCTTTTCATTGGTATATATTTCAGTGCTTCCGCATTTGGGGCATTTACCTGTTGTTTTCATTGTAATTATTTAATTGTTGACTGCAAGGGATAATATGGAAATTAAAGATTAGTTTGAATCACTGATTTCACAAATATTTTCTGAATCACAGATTTCACAGATGATACTGATTGCACAGATAAAACTTCATTCTATTTTTATACTCTATATGTTATAGTATATTATTATTTATATACAACAGAAGGACAGATAAAAGTATATCAGTGACATCGATATAATCAGTGTAATCTGTGATTCAGACATTAACTTTTCAACCTTTCAACCTTTCAACCTTTCAACCTTTCAACCTTTCAACCTTCCAACCTTTCAACCTTTCAACCTTCCAACCTTCCAACCTTCCAACCTTTCAACCTTCCAACCTTCCAACCTTCCAACCTTTCAACCTGCAACCATTATTCTTAACTATACAGCCAGTATGCTGCCCAATTAACGCTCGGATATACCTTATTATCATCATTAGCATCTACTTTCACCTGAATGTTTTCTCCGGGCTGAACCTGTGATATTGCAGATGCATCAACTATCCACGATGCAGTAGTCTCATAATATCCTTTTCCACGCAGGTATACTTCAAGCAGCAGGTCCATCTTTACCTTGCCCCGTGAATCACTCATCACTTTAGAATCCTGAATATTTTTTACAACTGCATCTGCAACAATTGCCTTTTCAAATCTTTCTTCATATTCATCCATCAGCAGCTTTCCTGTTTCATACATAGATTGTTTATTGCTTTTTATCCATAATATTATTCCTATAAACAATACAACAGGTATCCCTACAAATATCAGAACTAAAATAAATGTATTCATTTGGTTTATTAACTCAGTTTATAAAAAGCACATTAATCAGGTTACGCGTTTCATAATGATAATACTTAAAATAATAGACAATATAGAAAATAATACATTATAAATAAGTGAGAAAAAGAGAAAGATTCGCCCCGGTAATCAATTGTTACAGATACTATTTATTGAAATATATGGAGAATCTATAACTAAAACAGCGAATAAAGAGGAAATACAGTATTTGGAATGAATACCATTGGCAGTTGATTTTCATTAACAACAAATACAATAAGTTTTATCTTACCCTGTTTATCATAAACATAATATTTTCATTAGCATTCTCAGGAATAATTTTCACTTCAGAATGGTCATTCTTCCAAACCCTGAATATCTCATCTGCAAATGCCTGGCCTATTGTATCAACATCTTTGAAATCAAGTATTATGGTTTTAAATTTTTCCAATCCTGTTAAAATTCTCCGTGCCTGTGAGCGGGAAATATATTCTGTGTTCTCTTTGTAAAGTTTAACCCTTACTTCGGTCTTACTGAAATTATATTCTTCATCACTGAACCTGTTAAATATCTCTACAAGATTTTTAGCTGAATTTTCTTCTATAGAAAACAGCACTGTTGTTCCCTTAACAGGTTGTTTATTATCCTTTACAAAAATATCATCGATGATATTATTAAAGATAAGTTTTTTATCTGAGCTTATAATATTTAAATTATCCGCTGCTTTTGATGTAAAGAAGATGCCTTCACCTGAATGCTCTTTTTCGGCTGTTGTAAGCTTTCCTTTTAAAAGGTCCTGAATTGCTGCCATACCTGAATTAAGAGATAATCTCTCCATGATATTATTAAAAATACCTATACCAAAATCTTTTATTGAGAAATGAATTATGCCATGTTCCCTGCTCATTTTAATTTCTATCTCATTTGACTGCGAGTGTTCAATTGCATTATTAAGCATTTCGGTAAAAGCATAATCAACAATGTTTGCAGCATTTTTTTTGAGGTTAATAAATATTCCCGTTGCTCTTTTTATTTGTTTAAGTATTACATCTTCCTGAACTTCACCGGGTTTATTTTTTATCTTTAGTGATATATTTAATATATTCTTTTTAGCATTTTCAACTGCTGACGAACTGGCTAATACATACCTTGTATTTCTTGCCCTGCCAATCATTACAATTAAGCCCTCATCTCTCAGTTGCTGAAAAGTGCGGTTAATATATGGCTGCGAAAACCCGGTTTCTTTCTGCACATCAGAGAGTGTAACAAAACCTTTGGTTTTTATGCTATTTAGAATTAAATCGCGAAGATTCATGTTATAGATATATTTGATTTATTCAAATTTAGTATCTATAACAATCAATAACAAGGTGTTTCCAGGTGTCATTCCCGCATATCCCCCCACCTGTCATTACCGCATGCTTTTATCGGGAATGACACAGAGGGTAGAGCATATGTGAATAACACATGAAAGCTGTATAGGAAAAGAAAAATTATTTCTTCTTATTTTTAGTGGATTTTAATTTAGAGAAGGAAACTTTCTTTGTTTTTGAACCTTTAATTTTCTCTTCTTTTATAAAAGATAAAGATTCCTTAAGACCATTAATGATGCTTGAGGTGATTTGTTTGCTATTTCTTTGCTTTTGGTTTATAGTCTTTTTTTATAATTATGTTTTTTAAAACTTCAACTATATTTTTTAAATCATCATAATACTGTTTCATGTTCGAGTAATTAAGTGATACTGATACTCCATGAGCTATTTGGTTTCTATTACTTATCACGGAATTCAATGAAGATTTCTCCCTTTCAGAAACCTCTATTTCGAAGTATTCTGACCATTGCTTACTAAAACTTTCTAAAAATTTTGTTAATTTTTTTTCGTCTAAGTTAGTAACTCTTTTTACTTTACTATTGATAAAATTTTGTGTCGGTTGTGGACATGATTTTTCAACGTAAGCTTCAACCAAGGACTTTATGACACTTTCTAAGTATCCGGATGTCCTAATACATAAATATCTTGTTAAATGAGATTTTATTTCTTCATTATCTTTAATATTTGATACAGTATCGAATAACGAATTAAGTTGTCTTTCTTGATAATCTATTTTTAATCTCATTTGTAATAAATTAAATTTTACTAAATATTTCTATAGATTGTTCAATTCTACCTTTTACAGAAACCTCGTCAGAAGTACCAACTTTGCTCATAGAAATATATGTGTCATTATACATTAATTTCTCATATTGTTGTTTAAATTTATTGGTGTTTATTTTATCAACTTTTATTAATCTTTTTGTAATACCAATCATAACAGAGTCAAAAATAGCAGCATTTATCCCGCCGCCCCTTCTAAAAGCTTTTTCCTTTAAAGTTAAATTAATAAAATCAATTGCAGGAACAAACAAACCGGATAACTTATTTTTCGAGAATTTCGATAAGTCCCGATTCTTTGACATAAAGTTATTTAAAAAACCTTTAAGAGGTTTTTTATAATTTTTATATTCATAGTATAATGCAAAAAATCTAAGTATAAGCTCTTGTCCCTTTAATCGATCATCTGAAATTCCAAAAATATTTACAAACGAAGGAGTTTGAGCAAGTTCACTAAGTAGCTCGTTGAATAAGCCATAATAAATACAGGCTCTTATTTCTTGTGGTGTTAATTTTTTACCACCTGTGTTTAAACGTTCAAAAATAGAATAAACGCTGCTTTCACCATCATCTGGTTCTTCTTGCTTGATAATGGTGGCATGCATTATTGAATCATTCAGCCTAATTTTATCTTCACTTTTAAGATCTTTAATTGTTTTCCCCTCCAAATCTTTTTGAACACCAACTAGCTTAAATTCCTTTCCCCTGAAAACACCTTTATAAAAATTATATAAAGTCATCAACCTCTGTTGTCCATCGATAATTAATAATCTACCAGTTTCTGGCTCCTTCGAAAGAAATATCCCTGGCACTGGAAGTCCTAAAATCAAGGATTCTATAAATCTCGATGCTTCTTCAATCTTCCACACAAATTTTCTTTGAAAAAGGGGGACAAATATAACTTTGTCTTCAATTCGTTTTACTATAGAATCTACAGGATAATCTGCACCATAACTTGTTATTGAATATCTAAATGGAAGTACTTCATCATCTATCTCATCTTGAATTGATTTTTTACTTACTTTTACATCTTTTGTAGAATGCCATTCTTCTAAATTTTTGATATAATCTATTAAATACTCTTTTTTAAAAACAACAACAATCTCATTATTCTCCTTTAAATATGTTGAAATACCTTCACTAAAAGCCTCATGGAGGGCTTTTTCTTTTACTTGAAACGATGGTGAATATCCTAATTTTTTGTTGTGCTTGTTAAAATCAAATCCTACAAATACTTTGAGATCATCCCACCATCCTAAAATCAATGTTTTCTCTATCGGATCTTTTTCAAAACTCTTGATCCCAGTAATTTGTATTCTATACTCATCATTTGGTCGTCTATTTCCACCATGAGAAATATTCCAAATATATATTCTTGCGGTAATACTTTCTTCTTGATTAAAAATATTTAAATGGAAAGGATGGATATTAATGGGTGATAAATAATCTATATTATAACTACTATCAATTATACAGTTTACAATAATACTGAGTAAATCAGTTTTTTTTATTTTCATGTCTCTTAGAATTAATTAAAGATGGATTTATGTTCTTGTTAAATCTTAACTTACTTGTTTCAAGATAAGATTTTCGTATTTCAATAGAAATCCATTTTCGTTTAAGTTTATTTGCTGCATAACCTGTTGTGTTAGAACCTGCAAAAGGATCTATTATGATATCCTTATCTGAAGTTAAAAATTTTATAAAAAAATTTGCAAACTCAATCGGAAATCTGGCTGGATGTGGATTAATATTTAGAGATTGACACTTTTTCATGTAATAACTACTTGAATCTGTATTTGCTATTGTTATTAAATTTGGAGGTATAGCACCTCCATTATTTTTAATAAACTTTTTAGAAATATCATGCCCACTAGGTCTCATTTTTGCTTTATAACCATTCTTTAAAAGTCCATTCATACTATTGCTATACGGTTTTAATATTTTTCTATTGTCAGATTTCGGATACGGTGTTTTTGATAACCACCAGACTACATTAACTGAGTCTTTTACACGTATTCTTCTGACATTAACCCACTCTGCTGGACTGGGCAATCTAGCAGGATTATAATGATAAAATTCTTGGGCTAAATAAAAATTAAGTTTTCTGCATAAGTTAACTAAAAGTTCAAATTGATATATACTTCTAACTGGATATTTGGGTAGGTAAGATCCCCCTAAATCTATTATTAGCGAACCCTCAGTTTTTAAAATTCTATAAAATTGTTCGGCATAAGGCATAAACCAATTAATATATTCACTCTCAATTTCATTTCCATATTCCTTTTTTCTTGTTAGTGCAAAAGGTGGCGAAGTTAAAACAAGGTCAATTGTGTTATCAGGTATCTTTTTTAATAAATTAATACTATCACCAAGGTATGCAGCACCATATTTCGTAGAATAATATGGTTTATTTGAATCACCTATTCTTTTTATATTAAAATCCAACTTCATAGTCTGTTATTTCTGTTGTTTACTCATAATTATACAATTTTAATTATTTTCTCCTATACTTCAAGCCAACAATTATTGTCTATTCAAAAAACTCATTCATCTATGCTTAATAAGGTAACAGTGGTTATGTTTCACTTTCACTCAGCTTCTCTGCTCTATCCGCAATCTTCAATTTCGCAATCAGTTCATCCAAATCTCCATCAATAATTTGGGAGAGGTTATATAGTGTAAGTCCAATTCTGTGGTCTGTTACACGGTTTTGCGGGAAATTATAGGTGCGAATCTTATCGCTCCTGTCACCGCTGCCAACCATTAATTTACGCTTTACCGAAATTGCTGCATTGGTTCTTTCAATTTCGGCTTCAAGCAATCGTGAACGCAGTATCTTCATTGCCTTCTGCTTATTCTTAAGCTGTGAGCGTTCATCCTGGCACTGAACAACAACACCTGTGGGTAAATGTGTTATACGAATTGCCGTTTCAACTTTATTAACGTTCTGTCCGCCTGCACCGCCTGCACGGAACACATCTATCTTCAGGTCATTAGTATTAATTTCAACATCCACTTCATCAGCTTCGGGCAACACAGCAACCGATGCCGCTGAAGTATGCACTCTGCCCTGTGCTTCGGTTAAAGGCACACGCTGTACACGGTGAACCCCGCTTTCATATTTCAATGTACCGTAAATATCTTTTCCCGTTACGTTAACAACAACTTCCTTCAATCCCCCAAGACCGGATGATTCATTGAACGTTATCAATTCCATTTTCCATCCTACACGCTCAGCATAACGAGTGTACATGCGGTACAGGTCTGCTGCAAATAAAGCCGCCTCTTCACCGCCGGTACCTGCGCGTATTTCAAGTATTGCATTCTTTTCATCATTGGGGTCTTTAGGTACAAGCAGCTCTTTCAGTTCCGCTTCAATTCTATCAGATTTAATTGTAAGCTCTTCTTCTTCCGCTCTTGCAAGCTCACGCATCTCGGCATCATTAGTATCATATTGAAGCTGTTTATTTTTTTCGAGCTCATCGCGGAGCCGGTTAAACTCATCGTAAGCATTCACAATTTCAGTGAGTGAAGCATATTCCTTTGAGAGCTTTGCAAATTCCTTCTGGTCATTTACCAGCTCGGGATTATTGAGCAATCTTGCAAGCTCCTGGTATCTTTCTTTAACTTTTTCTAATCTATCGAACATTTTGAGGATTTTCCTATAGTTTAAATAATATTAATTAATACAAATATATAAGGAAAGTGTAAATAATAAAAAGCAGTTCGGAGAGTTGGAGAGTTCGGAGAGTTGGAGAGTTGAAGAGTTTGAGAGTTGAGAATTCGGAGAGTTTGGAGAGTTGAGGAGTTTTGCGTACTGCCAGTGTCTCTCATGGATAAACTTTATTTATGGAAGAATAAACATCGAGGACACTGGCAGAATAAAGAGATTTTAAATTAACATAATGCTTCTAATTTAAAATAACCGGTAGATATTGTACTGTCAGTGACCACTTGCCTGTAATCAACTCTCCGAACTCTTCAACTCTCCGAACTCTCAAAAAATCTTTTTAACAATAATTTTGTTATAACATAAGAAAAATGATTTGAAAAATATTTTTATAAATTATTTTTTAATAAAATATTTTTTAAAAATGTTTCAATAACTATTGACAATGAACGTTATAATGTTATATTTGCAAAAATAATAATGAGAGTAGGATTAACATATAATATTAAAAAAGAAATTTCATCGGAAGTAATGGAAAAAACTTCACGGCATCTTCATCAGCAAAAACTTGTTGATGATAATTTGCTGCAGAACTACTCTCACCGCTTATCCGATACATATGCAGAGTGGGATGATGAAGAAACAATTGATGCGGTTAAAAGTGCAATCGAAAAAGCAGGTCATAGTGTCGTACTTATTGAAGCAGATGAACATGCATATGAAAAATTAAAATCTCAAAGACCTGATATCGTTTTTAATATGGCTGAAGGACACGGCGGCTCTGCAAGAGAATCTTACATTCCTTCTATGCTTGAGCTTCTTGGTATTCCTTATACTGCCAGCGACCCGACAACTATCGGCATATGTCATGATAAATCAAGATGTAAGGAAATTCTTTCTTATTATAAAGTACCTACACCGGAGTTTTTTATAACAGATAGCATTGTCAGTGGATACCCGGCGGAAAAATTTCCCGTATTTGTAAAACCGCTCCATGAGGGTTCATCCAAGGGAATTTATAACTCCTGCGTTGTAAAAGACCTGGATGAGCTAAACAGGGAAATTACAAGAATAAAGAAGGATTACGACCAGCCCTCTATTATAGAAGATTTTCTTGAGGGCAAGGAATTTACTGTAGCAATTATTGGAAATGGCAAAAATGTAATAGTTTTGCCAATAGTTGAAATAAACCTTTCCTGTGTTCCTGAAGGATTCAACAAAATTTACTCGTATGAGGTAAAATGGTTCTTCGATACACGGGAAAATAAGCTGGATATTTTTACCTGTCCGGCAGAAATAAGCCAAAATCTGACAAAAAAGATAGAAAAAATTGTTATTGATGCCTATAAAGCGCTAAGGATAAGAGAATGGGCAAGGTTCGATGTCCGCTGCGATAAGGAAGAAAATCCTTATATAATAGAGGTGAACCCCCTCCCGGGGATTCTCCCAAATCCTGACGATAATTCCTGTTTTCCAAAAGCCGCCAGAGCTGTTGGAATAAATTATGACAGCCTGATTCAAAAGGTGTTAAACCTGGCTATTGAAAGAAACAAACTTAAATGAAACTCAACAAAAAGCTAAATATCTCTATCATATTTAATGACCCGACACAGTATGCACAGGGTCCAATTTACGAAGGCACAGATATAGATCTTGATTCCGTTCCCGAAGCTATTGATATGAGTGAGTACGGCGTGCTTGATGAGATGCGTTCGGTTGAACGTGCTCTTAAGCCGCTTGAACATAATACACGCATTGTTCCTTTCGCACTTGATATTAACAACCTTATAGAAGAATTGAGGGAAAACCGTCCCGATATTATTTTCAATTTATGCGAGAGCGTTGATGGTGACCCGACGCAGGAAATGAACATTGCATCGTTATATGAGCTGATGAAAATTCCGTACACAGGTTCAAGAGCATTTTCACTTGGCCTTGCATTAAACAAGCCGCTTGTTAAAAGTATTTTGAGCTATAATGGAATTCCAACTGCAAAACATTTTGTTGCAAAAAGTTCATCCGGTCTTCATATAAACGGCAATAAATTCCCGATGATAGTTAAACCGTCTAGGGAAGATGCAAGCATTGGCATTACAAATGAATCGATTGTTACAAACAGGCAGGCATTGAAAAAAAGAATTGAATATGTTCTTGATGAACATAAACAGCCCGCACTTGTTGAAGAATACATCGAAGGAAGAGAAATAAATGTTTCCGTTGTTGGAAATGAAGAGTTAATAACATTTCCTATATCTGAAATAGATTTTTCATTACTCCCGGAAGAATATCCGAAGATAATCAGTTATAATTCGAAATGGATGTATAAAACAGTTGAGTTTGAATGTACAAAGGCAGTTTGCCCGGCACAAAACTTAACAAAGACTGAATTAAGAACTATCCAGGAGACAGCAAAGCAGGTTTACAAGCTGCTTGGTGCTGCAGATTACGCAAGGGTTGATATGCGGTTCAAAGATGGAATACCATATGTACTTGAGCTGAACCCGAATCCCGATATAGCTTCAGATGTACCTGAAGATACGGGCTTTACAAGAAGCGCCAAAGCCTATGGATGGGAATATGAATATCTCATTCAGCAGATAATAAACTATGCTTTGAAGAGATGGGGAGTGAATTAGAGTTTATAAAGTTTGTAAAGTTCATAAAGTTTATAAAGTTTATAAAGTAGAGCAAATATGGAGTGTATTAACCGTGTTAATGCGGTAAAAATGTTCTTTAAAATTATTTCTTCGTAAGAAACAAAAACTATTGTAGAGTTAATAAGGTTTACAATTGAATACAAGTTTTATGAACAAAACATCTTTATAAACTTTATAAACCTTACAAACTTTACAAAACAAAATTATGATTAGGAAACTTATTAACGATGATAGAGCGTTACTAAAACAAGTGTTGATTGATACTCAGCACTTTAATGCTGAAGAGATACAAGTTGCTTTAGAGTTGATTGATACTTATTTGAAAGATGAACAGAGTGATTATATTATTTATGTTCACACAAATGATATAACCGATAAAGTTGAAGGATATATTTGTTATGGAAAGAGACCTTTGACCGAAAGTACATATGATCTTTACTGGATTGCAGTAGATCCTAACACGCACGGCAAAGGTATTGGAAGCAGATTAATAGCATTTATGGAAGAAGACCTCAAAGAAAGAGGTGCTAAATTAGTTCTTATTGAAACCAGCGGGAAAGCAGCGTACGAAAATGAAAGAAAGTTCTATGAAAAGAACCGCTACAAGCTGCAAACTGTAATCAGAGATTTTTACAGGCCCGGTGATCACCTGGTGCTCTACCATAAATACTTATAAAAAAGTTTAAAAATCCTGTTCCAACAGAGTTGAGGAACAGGCGCATTTCATAACAAACATAGGAGTAATAAAAACTTTATGGAACTCTGGCAGCAGTTACTGAGACAAAGCATTAGTTCAGTTGATCAGGTAGTTGAGAAGTTTGGTATTAAAAAAGAGGTGGCAGAACGTCTGGATGATTTCTTCCAGGCGAGGGTAAACCCTTATTATTTGGGGCTTATCCGCTATCCCGGCGATCCAATCTGGCTTCAATGCGTACCGCATGAAGTTGAGCTGGAAGACCTCGACGCACCCGAAGACCCTCTGCATGAAGATGACATGAGTCCCGTTCCTAACATTACTCACCGTTATCCCGACCGCGTTTTGTTTCTTACCACAAGCCAGTGCGGCTTGTACTGCCGTTTCTGCACAAGGAAAAGAAAAGTCGGTGACTCAAGCAAAATTAATATGAAAGAGCTTGAGAGTGCTTTCCAGTATCTTGAACAGCATACTGAAGTTTCCGATATTATTTTATCCGGCGGTGACCCGCTTATGCTTACAGATGCTATGCTTGAAAAAATTCTCAAACGCCTGCGTACTATTCCGCATATACAGGTTATACGGCTTGGTACTAAGATGCCATGTGTGCTTCCGCAAAGAATTACACAAGACCTTTGTGATATGATTAAGAAATATCATCCTATATATGTTAACACTCACTTCAATCATCCGTGGGAAATTACCGAAGAGAGCAAGAAGGCATGCGGTATGCTTGCTGATGCAGGATGCCCCGTAGGTAACCAGACTGTTCTTCTTAAAGGTGTGAATGATGACCCCGATGTGATGAAGGACCTCATGAAGGGATTGCTTGCTATGCGTGTGAGACCTTATTACATCTACCAGGCAGACCTTACCAAAGGTGCTAACCATTTCCGTACACCGATTGATGTAGGGCTTGAAATTATGGATAAGCTGAGAGGACATATATCAGGACTTGCAGTGCCGCAGTTTGTGATAGATGCACCCGGCGGCGGCGGAAAGATTCCGTTATTGCCCGAGTATGTGCTTGCAAGGGATAAGGAAAGAATTATTCTCCGTAACTTCCGCAATGAAGTTTACGAGTATCCCGATATACAGGAAGAACATCCTGTACTGAAGAACGGCAAGAGCATAGAGGCACGTCCATTGAAAAAGAAGCAGAAGAAAATCTCGCTTCCGGTGCTGGATGCATAAAAAAATTGCGAGCTCGAAATAAGTTTGTAAAGTTTGTAAGGTTTATAAAGTTTATAAAGTTTATAAAGTTTATAAAGTAGGTGAAGATTAAAAAATATAAGGAAAGCAAAGCAAACCTATAGATGATACGAAAAAATTTCAATTAAACCCATAGGCGTTCAATCGAACGCCTTTTTTTATTATGAATAAATTCCCCCTTTGAAGGGATATGGTAGCACAGACACTCCTGTCTGTGTAAGAAGAATCCGGGTAGCACAGACACTCCTGTCTGTGTAAGAAGAATCCAGGTAGCACAGACACTCCTGTCTGTGTGTTGAACCATTTATTTATAGTAATTAATATTTAAATACCGTAAATTTTGGTATAAAAATCACAACATGCCAAAAAAGAAAAAAACTACAGTAAAAACTGCCAAAAAACCTATTGTATCATATAAACATTTAGATAAAGAACGCTTAAACAATCCGCCTGTTGGTATTGTTACACCTGAAACTGACCCTGATGCAGGTAAAAAGAAAAAATATGAGTATGACCCTCATCTTGACCCACAATTGGTTTGGGCAGGTAAGGCAGAACGCACTAGCTTTGAAATACCGACCGTTAGCTTGCATGTACATGAAAGAATTGATGCAAGGACGATACTTGAAGCAGTAAAAAAGAAAAATGGCAATGGATGGCAGGGCGGATTGTTTGATAGTCCCGATGAAAACTTACCATTAAGAGATGCAATACATTTTTATAAGCATAAGATGGGATGGACAAACAGATTGATTGCAGGTGATTCTCTTTTGGTAATGAATTCTCTTATTGAAAAAGAGGGAATGGCAGGACAGGTGCAGATGATATATTTTGACCCGCCTTATGGAATAAAATATGGCTCAAACTTTCAGCCGTTTGTAAATAAACGTGATGTGAAAGATGGCAAAGATGAAGACTTGACCCAAGAACCTGAAATGATAAAAGCATTCCGCGATACATGGGAACTTGGAATACACAGCTACTTAGCTTACTTACGTGACCGATTATTACTTGCAAGAGATTTATTACATGAAAGTGGAAGTATTTTCGTACAAATAAGTAATGAAAATATACATCATGTTAAGGAATTGATGGATGAGATATTTGGAAATAAGAATTTTGCAAATATAATTGCTTTTAAGAAATCAGGAAGTCAAACAACTTCTCTAATGCCATCTGTATGTGATTATATAGTTTGGTATATAAAAAATATGGATAAGTCAAAGTTCAAGGGTTTATTCATTAAAAAAAAGATCGGCATAGATGAAACAGAATTTAATCAAATTATTAATAATAAGTCTGAATATAGAACATTAACAAATCAAGAAAGGCTATCTTGTGAAATACCCGAAGGATATAGAATTTTTAAAAGTACTGATTTAAATTCACGAAGTGGCTCTGAAACAACTTCTTTACCCTTTGAATTTAAAGATAATAAATATAAACCGCGTAAAGGTGCAGGTTGGAGAACTAATATAGAAGGGCTAAAAGTATTAGCATCTAAAAATCGATTGTTTATAACTAATAATACATTACGATATATACACTATTTTGATGATTTCCCCTATTCTATGCTTACAAATATTTGGGATGACATTATGGGAGCTACGAACTTAATTTACGCTGTACAGACTAATCCTATAGCAATCCAACGTTGTATGTTAATGACAACTGATCCGGGTGATCTGGTATTAGACTTTACTTGTGGCAGCGGAACAACTGCTTATGTTGCAGAACAATGGGGAAGAAGATGGATTACATGTGACACATCAAGAGTTGCAACTGCTCTAACAAAACAAAGATTAATGACTGCATTGTTTGATTACTACGAGCTAGCTCATCCACCGGAAGGAGTTGGAAGCGGTTTTAAATATAAAACAGTACCTCATATAACATTAAAATCAATTGCAAACAATGAACCGCCACCGCAGGAAACACTTTATGACCAACCATACAAGGATAAAAATAAAGTAAGAGTAACAGGTCCTTTTACAGTTGAAGCAGTACCTGCACCTATAGTTAAATCAATTGATGATATCGCACTTGAAATTGGTACTGCAACTGCAGATGATATTGCAATAACTACAGCAACTGCTGCAGATGTATCAATTTCAAGAAGCGGTGAAACACTCCGTCAAAATGAATGGAAAGATGAATTATTAAGAACAGGAATCAGGGCAAAAGCCGGCAAGCACATAAGATTTACAAGAATAGAAACCTTACCCACACGCTGGCTTCATGCTGAAGGTGAAGCAGATGGAGAACGCGTTGTTGTATCGTTCGGACCCGAATATGCACCGCTGGAACAAAGACAGGTCGAGCTTGCAATAGAAGAAGCACAAACGCTTGTTCCCAAGCCAAAGCTTATAGTATTTGCAGCTTTCCAGTTTGACCCGGAAGCTTCGAAAGATATTGATGAATTGAACTGGCCGGGTGTAACACTAATAAAAGCACAAATGAACGCTGACCTTTTAACTGAAGATTTAAAGAAAAAACGTTCATCAAATGAAAGTTTCTGGTTAATAGGACAGCCTGATGTAAGGGTTGAAAAGATTTGTAAAGGTGAAGATGCAGGTAAATATAAAATTGAAGTTCATGGATTTGATTATTACAATCCTGTAAACGGATTAATTGAATCAGGCGGAACAGAAAAAATTGCGATGTGGATGCTTGATACCGATTATGACGGAAGAAGCTTATATCCTCAGCAGGTGTTTTTTCCTATGAGCGGAGCGAAAGACGGATGGAGTAGGTTAGCAAAGAATTTAAAAGCTGAAATTGATGAAGACTTAATTGAGCAATACAGGGGAACAGTATCGCTGCTATTTTCTTCAGGAGAGTTCAAACGTGCTGCTGTCAAAATAATTGATGACAGAGGAATTGAAAGCTTAAAAATAGTGGAGTTAGAATAATGCCGATAAACAGAGAATCACAAAACGAAGAGTTTAAATCAAATTGGCATGATGATTATTTAAAAACAATTTGTGCATTTGCTAACACTGATGGAGGAAAAGTATTTTTAGGTGTAGATGATAATGGTGAAATAGTTGAGCTTAATGATATTGACAGACTACTTGTCGAACTTCCTAATAAGATAAACAGCGTACTTTCTATTTTACCCTCAATTACAATAAGGGAAGAAGGCACTCTTAAATATTTAGAAATAAAGGTTGACTCATATTCGGTTCCAATTTCATGCAGAGGAAAATATTATATCAGAAGCGGAAGTACAACTCAGCAATTAAACGGAACTGCATTGACGGATTTTCTTCAAAGAAAAACAGGAAGAACCTGGGATGAAAATGCAGCCATTGCTTACAATGATGTATTAATAAAAGAAGAAACATTACTAAAATTTAGAAACAATGCTCAGGATAAAATTCCATCCATTGCACATGAGAATGATTTAAAACAAATACTGGAAAAGCTTCATTTAATTGAAAACAATAAAATAAAGTATGCCTGTATTTTATTATTTGGAAATGACCCTCAGGCAAATTTTATTAATGCGAAAATAAGAATAGGCAAATTTACTGATGATGCTAATGTTGTTTCACAGGATGAAGTTGGGGGAAATCTGTTTGATCAGGTAATACATACTATTGAAATTATAAGAACAAAATACCTGCAAACAAATGTGAAGTTTGAAAGTGGAGATATTGAACGCAAAGATGTTCCGGAATATCCTTTGGAAGCACTTCGTGAAGCAATTTTGAATGCAATTACGCACAGAGATTACAGTGTCAGTACAACTATATTCATAAAGTTTTTCAAAGATAAGCTTGTAATCTCAAATTCAGGTTCTTTACCACCTGAAGTACCTTTGAGCAAATTAAAATCTGCTCATATATCTAAACCGCGAAATCCGTTAATAGCAGAAATATTCCAAAAAGCCGGTTATATTGAGACTTGGGGAAGGGGTACAAATAAAATTGTACAATCTTGTAAAGAAGCAGGTTTGCCTGAACCAGACTTTAATGAAGAAAATAATATTTTTACAGTCACTTTTTACAAAGATAATTTAAATGAAGAAAATTTAAAAAAATTAGGTCTGAGTGAAAGACAGATACATGCAGTGCTTTATATTAAGAAAGAAGGCAATATTACCAATAAAAAATATAGGGAAATCAATAATATTTCTGATGAAACAGCAAGAAATGAACTAAAAGATTTAGTGGAGCGGGAAATATTAGTTATTAAGGGTAAAGGACCCTCAGTTAAATACCTAATAAAACAATAACTTTGAACTTAACATAAACAAACTAAATTTCTGGCAATTATTTGGCAATTACTTGGCGATTTTGGCGATTATTTGGCGATTAGCATTATTAAGCAAATCACGCAATAAACGCGCACTAATTAAGCAAAATGCGCATCAAAGGGGCACTAAAGGGGCATTATGAATACAATAGATAAACTTATAATAAATTCACCTTACGAAGAACCAAAATATTATTGGAGCTTTGACAGGGAAATAAGAACATTCGACAAAAAAGAAGGACGCAGACCTGCCGGTTACATTGTTGCAACACAAGCCGCACGTACTTTTGATGACCCGGGATTATTTGTTGAAATACCGCTTGTAAACCAGATAAGACCACGAATTAAAAAATGGCGTGAAGAAGGTTATCCGGGCGTTACAGGGATTACAAAAAGACTTCTTGAACATTGGGTTAATCCTGAAGAACGGGAAAATAAAAGATTCTTTTTCTGCCAGCTTGAGGCAATAGAAACCTTGATATGGTTAAACGAAGCCCCTGCATCCGAAAAAACCGGAATAGATATTCCAAATGATGGCGGTGAGTTTACAAGACTTTGCTCTAAGATGGCAACAGGTTCGGGTAAAACAATTGTAATGGCTATGCTTATTGCTTACCATATATTGAATAAGGTTACATATACGCAGGATAATAGGTTCTCAAAGAATGTTTTAATGATTGCACCGGGCTTAACAGTTAAAAGCAGATTGCAAGTTCTTATTCCCGCAGGCAAAAGTAATTACTATGATGAATTTAATGTAATACCTTCTTCTCTTTATGATAAGCTTAGACAGGGTAAAGTAAAAATAGAAAATTGGCATTCACTTGCATGGGATACGGAAGAAAGATTAGCAAAGAAGAAATCTGTTGATAAAAGAGGTGCAAAAAGCGATGAAGCTTATGTAAAAGAAGTTTTAGGCGAGTTATCTACAGCATCAAATATATTAGTAATTAATGATGAAGCACATCATGCATGGAGAGTTCAGCCCGAATTAAAAGTGAAAAGGGAATTTAAAGAGCAGGCAAATGAAGCTACAATATGGGTTAGCGGCTTAGATAGAATTAACAATGTAAATAAAATATTAAAATGCCATGATTTCACTGCAACACCGTTTGCACCAAGCGGGAAACAATCGACTGATGAAGCATTATTCGAATGGATTGTTAGTGATTTTGGTTTAAATGATTCTATAGAATCGGGTTTGGTTAAAACTCCTCGTGTTGTTATAAGAGATGATGCAAGGTTAACTTCAGATTACAAATCCAGATTGTACCATATCTATAATGACCCGGAAGTAAAAGATGATATAAATAGAAAAGCGGAAGAACATGAGCCATTGCCAGATTTAGTATTGACAGCTTATTATCTATTAGGACTTGATTGGCAGGAAACAAAAAGACTATGGGAAAAAAGTAATCATTATACACCGCCTGTAATGATAACCGTAGCAAACAGAACTGAAACAGCAGCAAGAATTAAGTATTCATTTGACCATAAGAGAGTAAAGATTGATGAGTTGTGCAACCCTACAAAAACATTGCATATAGACTCTAAAGTATTGGATATTGCAGAAGCCCAGGATGAAAATAAAATAAGTAAAGATGAAGAAGATGCTAATGATGATACGCCTGTTAAAAAATTAACAAAACAGGAATCAGCGGAATTACTAAGGCAAACAGTAGATTCAGTAGGTCAAATAGGTAAACCCGGTGAACAAATCCAAAATGTTATCTCCGTAGGAATGTTATCAGAGGGATGGGATGCTAAAACAGTAACACATATCTTAGGTTTACGTGCGTTTTCAAGTCAGTTATTATGTGAGCAAGTTGTGGGCCGAGGGTTAAGAAGAACTACTTATGAGGTAAATCCTGAAACAGGTTTATATGAACCTGAATATGTTAATATATTTGGTGTACCGTTTACATTCTTGCCTCATGAATCGCAGGATGGACCGCCGCCGCCGCCGCCGCTTCCTAAAACGAAGATTGAACCTGTAACCGAAAAAAAAGAATATGAGATAATCTGGCCAAATGTTTTACGCATAAACCATGTATATAAACCATGTTTGACATTAGATATCACTAAAATAAAAGCAATTGAAATTAATGCATATGAAACCCCAACTATTGCAGATTTAGCTCCAATGGTAGACGGACAACCTGACTTGACTAAGATTACCGAGATTGATCTTGAAAAATTAGGCAAAGAATTCAGATGGCAAAAAATAATATTTGAAACCGCAAGAGATGTTTTTGAACAAATGAAGCCAACATGGAAAGGTAACAAAGATTATTTATTAGCTCAAATTATAAAGCTTGTAGAAAATTTTATTAAATCAGAAAAAGTTCTGATTAATCCACCACTTTTTGATGTTGATGAATTAAGAAGAAGAATATTAATTACTTTAAATATGACTAAGGTTGTTCATCATATTTGGGAAGTAATCAGATTTGAAAACACAGAAGAGATTGTTCCTGTATTTGATAATGATTATCCAATTCGTTCAACAGGTAATATGATTACTTGGTACACAGGCAGACCATGTGAAATAACAAAGAAATCTCACATTAATTGCTGTGTCTATGACAGTACCTGGGAAGCAAGCGAATCATTTGAACTGGATAGAAATGAAAATGTGAAAGCATGGGTTAAGAATGATCACTTAGGTTTTGAAATACATTATGTGTATAAAGGCATAGTTAAAAAATATAGACCTGACTTTATAATTAAACTTGCTGATGATACAAATATGATTCTTGAAGTTAAAGGAAAAGATGATGAAGAAAACAAAGCTAAAAGAAGTTTCCTTGATGAATGGATAAGGGCAGTAAATGGACATGGTGGTTTTGGAATTTGGAAATGGAATGTTTCAAAAAATCCTGCTGATTTAAAAAAGATATTACAAGTTAATCAAACATTCTAACTCATGCTATTATAATAATGACAGGAGTGCCTGCCTGCTGCAGTCAGGTCTGTGCTACCTGCTCATTACTAGCTTATTTTTGAGAAATTGGCGGAATGTGTATTATCTCCCCCAAAATTCCTATATCTTTCTTTCATAGCCGGTTAGAAATCATATCCGCACTATCAAAATACTATCACAGAATGTTATCACGCTAAGTATACGGTTTACAATATAGTTAGTGCAGAGGGGAGCATCACACACCCCCAAAAGTGCGGAAATTATGCAATAAACGGCAATTTCCGTAATTAGCACATGTGTCTAATCGCATAGCTTAAAATCGTTACCCAATGAGCTAAATTCACGTCGCTCAGAAAACAGCAATAATTCATCAATGAAAAGCGGGTAAATCAGCCCCAAATATCCCGGCGTGAAAAACCCGTATAAAAACCGGTCATCCCCAGGCGACGCAAAATCACACACAGGCAATAATAATATAACGACATGAACCGGTTATAGCCACACACCGGGAATTTGAGCATCCGCATAAAAAATACTTTCCGGAAAAATCGGTAAAGCAGTGTTCTTTGAAGTACATAGAACAAATGTATAAAAGGAAAAAAATATAATTATTTTAAAAAAAATTTTGTTCTAATTAATGAAGAATTTTCAAGGATTTCTAAATTTTGTCAGGGTAAAACAATAATTTAGGAAAAAATCAATTTGTTTTTTTAGTTTTGTTATGTTAATTTTGAACATAACAGCAGTAATAATATTTCCTCAAATCAATTGAACAATAATCACACTTTAATAGATTATTGATTTTTATAGAATAAAAGAATAAGAGTTCTTAGTAAAGAACTTTTTTTCATAAATAGTTATTTAATTTGAAATTATTAAGAATCAATTAAGCTCTGATGAAATGAATATTAAAAGTTTAAATACAGGAGAGTTACAGAAACCATTCGAGCAAATTGAGTTTGAAAAAAGAACCTCAGTTATTCGAAACCCGGATGGCTCTATAGTATTCGAGATGATAGATATAGTAGTGCCGAAGCAATGGTCACAGGTAGCAACCGATATCATAGCGCAGAAATATTTCCGCAAGGCAGGCATACCCAAGGTATTAAAGAAGACAGAGGAAGAGGGCGTACCCAACTGGCTTCGTGCATCAACACCGGATGAAGAAAAGCTGAAAGAGCTTCCGGCAGAGGAACGGTACGTAAGCGAAACAGACTCAAGGCAGGTATTTCACCGGCTCGCAGGATGCTGGACATACTGGGGATGGAAACATAAATATTTCGATACTGAACAGGATGCGTACAATTTTTATAAAGAGCTGGTGTACATGCTGGCAATGCAGATGGCAGCACCAAACTCACCGCAGTGGTTCAATACAGGCTTAAACTGGGCATACGGCATCAGTGGTCCATCGCAGGGGCATTTTTATGTTGAGAGCGAAACAGGAGAGCTGAAACAATCTGAAGATGCATACACGCATCCGCAGCCGCATGCATGTTTCATTCAATCGGTAACAGATGACCTTGTTAATGAAGGCGGCATCATGGACTTATGGGTGAGAGAAGCAAGGTTGTTTAAGTATGGTTCGGGCACAGGTTCAAACTTCTCTAATATAAGAGGCACCAATGAGCCGTTAAGCGGCGGCGGAAAATCATCGGGGTTAATGTCATTTTTGAAGATAGGTGACAGAAGCGCCGGTGCAATCAAATCAGGCGGCACAACACGCAGGGCAGCCAAGATGGTTACACTTGACCTAGACCATCCCGATATAGAAGAGTATATCAACTGGAAAGTAATAGAAGAGCAAAAAGTAGCAGCATTGGTTTCAGGATCAAAGCTGTTAAATGCTCATTTAAATAGTATAATTAAAGCATGCCACAGCTCACATCCGGAAAATAATGGATTCGACAGGAAATCGAACAAATTACTTGCCAAAGCAATCTCTGATGCAAGAAAATGTTTCATCCCGGAAAATTATATAGAGCGTGTAATACACCTGGCAAAGCTTGGCGTAAAAGAGATACACATCCCCGTATACGATACTGACTGGACGAGTGAAGCATACCTGACGGTGTCGGGGCAGAACTCGAACAACAGCATCCGTGCGACTAATGAGTTCATGAATTCGGTAAAAAATGACGGCGACTGGAATTTATATTTCAGAACCGAGCTTGCAAGAGCAAAGAAAGAAAAGCGTGAACCGGTAGCATGCAAGACGATAAAGGCAAGGGATTTGTGGGAGCAGGTATCGTATTCGGCATGGGCATGTGCCGACCCGGGAATACAGTTTCACACGACAATAAACGAGTGGCATACATGCCCCAGGGGCGGCGACATCAAAGCATCGAACCCATGCAGTGAATATATGTTCATAGATGATACAGCGTGCAACCTTGCATCGCTAAATTTAGTGAAATTCTATGATGCCGAGACGGACAGGTTTGATGTGGAAAGGTACAGGCATGCATCAAGATTATGGACAATAGTGCTCGAAATCAGCGTTTTGATGGCACAATTTCCGAGCAAACAGATTGCAAAACTGTCGTATGAATACAGAACATTAGGCTTAGGTTATGCTAACCTCGGTGCGATGCTAATGCTGCAGGGTATTCCATATGACTCAAGTGAGGCACTGGCAATTACAGGTGCACTTACTGCTATACTTCATATGCATTCATATGCGACATCTGCCGAAATGGCTATGGAGCTGGGAACATTCCTGAGATATAAAGAGAATGAACAGGATATGCTCAGGGTTTTAAGAAATCACAGGCGTGCTGCATACAATGCACCGCAGAATGAATATGAGAAGCTTTCTATTTACCCTATGGGGATAAATAAAAAATTCTGTCCGGATGATTTGCTTGAAGCGGCAAGAGAAGATGCAGACCGCGCAATAGAGCTCGGTGAAAAACACGGCTACAGAAATGCACAGGTTACAGTTGTTGCACCTACAGGAACCATCGGTCTTGTAATGGATTGTGATACTACTGGTGTAGAGCCTGATTTCGCTTTGGTGAAATTCAAAAAGCTTGCAGGAGGCGGATACTTTAAAATAATTAATGAGTCTGTTCCGTTTGCTTTAAAACGCTTAGGTTACACTGCAAATGAAATTAATGATATCATCAAGTATACAAAAGGACATGGCACATTAATTGGATGTCCTAACATTAATGCACAGTCACTTGCATCGAAGGGCTTCACCAAAGACGTGCTGTCATCTATAGAGAAGAACCTTCCTTCGGTATTTGATATTAACTTTGCATTCAATAAGTGGACACTGGGTGTTGACTTCTGCAAAGATGTTCTTGGATTTAAAGAAGACCAACTTGATGATTTTAATTTTAATATACTCCGCAGTCTTGGATTCACAAAAGAGGAAGTTGAAGAAGCAAATGATTATGTATGCGGAACAATGACCGTAGAAGGTGCACCTCATCTGAAGGAGATGCATTACCCCATATTTGATTGCGCAAATAAATGCGGTAAAAAGGGTACAAGATATATTTTACCGGAAGCACACATTAAGATAATGGCAGCAGCACAGCCGTTTATTTCAGGGGCAATATCCAAAACCATCAATCTACCAAATGATGCAACTGTTGAGGATATGAAACGCGCTTACATGCTTTCATGGTCACTTGGTACCAAGGCAAATGCATTATATAGAGACGGCTCAAAGCTTTCCCAGCCGCTGAATTCTGTAAGTGATGATGACCTTTCGGAGAGTGAATCACATGAGCTTGCCGAAATGACTAAATCGAATGATATTATCAGGATAGCAGAGAGAATCATTCACCGTTATATTGCAAAGAGAAGGAAGCTTCCGTTCAGAAGAAGGGGCTATACACAGAAAGCAAAGATTGGTAACCACTCGGTTTATTTACGAACAGGTGAATACGAGAACGGACAGCTTGGCGAAATATTTATCGATATGCACCGTGAGGGGGCAGCATTCAGAAGCCTGATGAACTGTTTTGCCATTTCAATTTCACTCGGATTGCAGCATGGCGTACCGCTGGAAGAGTTCGTTGATGCGTTTGTATATACCAGGTTTGAACCGAACGGAATAGTTATTGGTAATCCAAACATCAAAATGACAACTTCTATTATCGATTATATCTTCCGTGAGCTTGCAGTTACATATCTTGGCAGAAATGACCTTGCTCATATATCACAGGATACGGAGATGAGAACAAGCCCGATAGATGCAATATCGAAGCTGGATAATGAAGCTGATTTTGATGAAGAAGAAATTTACAGCGAAAGAATAATAGAAGAGAAAAGACCGTCAAATATTCCGCCGCCTGTAACAAATGCAGACCTGAGCCCAACCGCAATGCATACTGCATCACAGCAATACAGTGCACAGCCCAAAACCGCAAATGTATCTAACGGGAATGTACAAAACGGCAAGATGGAAATGATTAAGGAAGCGAAGATGAAGGGATACACAGGCGATATATGCCAGTCATGCGGAAGCTTAACTATGGTAAGAAACGGAACATGCTTAAAATGCACAACCTGCGGCGATACAAGCGGGTGCTCTTAAGTTCGTTAAGTATGTTAAGTTTGTAGAGTTTATTAAGTTTGTATAATTGATTATACCTCTTTCCCAAATTTCTATTTGGGAAAGGCAAAAGGGAACGTGATGAGCGTTCCCTTTTTAATTAGCCAATTTATTAAACACCCTTACAATTTTTTCTTTTTTCTTACTTTCTTTATTTATCCATTCAACATTTTTATAAAGCTTGTCATTCTTCAATTGCCATGTCACATCAATTTTCTCATACTTAGATTCACCTTTTACTTCAATTGAATTGTCCTGTTCGTTCCATTTCCCTTTTAGGTTTTGTGCCCAATCTGAGCCGTTACTGCTTATATAAAATCCGCATAAACCACCGGAGCTCATATCATAAGTAATAAATTGCTCCTCTACCCACTTATATTTAATACTGTCACCAACCATCCATCCGGTTAAATTAATATGCAGATAAGTATTATTTGCAGAACCATCAATTGTGAGTACTTCTTTTGCAATACCAGGTGCGATGCCTTCCGTAACATTATAAGTAGTTTCCCATTTGCCAATATATCCATCTAAAACTCTTGTGACATCAATCTGGGATAATATAGTTTGAAATGAAAAAATAAGGCAGGAAATGAGAAATAAATATTTTGTTTTCATAGTCATTTTCCCTTTCGGTTAAATATAGTTGAAATTTTTTAATAGTAAAACTCTATAAGATCATTTTCGAATGGAACTTTGTAATGAAAATTAATATCCCGGCAGTGTCACACATAAATAAGTAAACAGAAGATGAATAAACCATAGAGCATACTGCATGTAAAACATCTGTTCTTCTGTCATCATCCACTTTTATCTTAATATGGAAACGCCCTTTAGATAAAAAGAAAAATTGAAAGTGAAGAAAAAAAAGTATTGAAGGACGTGAAAAAACTCAAAGGAAAAAAATCTTAATATTTTTTTAATAATAATGGGAACGTGAGAACGTTCTCTTTATTTGTTTATAACCATTTTGCCGATATCGGCAAAATGGTTATAAAAGAACAAAAATAGCTGACAATTTTATTATGATGTTTTTTAAAAAGTTATCGGGTATAATTTATGAACGAGGAGTAGATGATAGAGGTTTTGCTTTAATTAGATCAAAAGGAGATGAAGCACTTTTTGGTGGCTACACAACTCAGGAAATGAAGAATAAATTGGGAATATCCGAAAAGTGTCCATTAGCTGACTTCCTCCCAACACTTACAATTAAAGCAAAAGACTTTGCTACCGAACTTACAAGTCATAATGTTGTCGATAAAGATATTCAAGGTGAAAAACCAATTGAGAGAGAACATATTGATAATAATCTTGCAGTAAGAAAAATATTATTGGAAAGAGGTGTCAACCCTGAATCATTACCACCGGCAGAAGATATACAAAAAATAAAAAGGAAAATTGATAGTGAAGAAAAAAAAGTATTGAAGGACGTGAAAAAACTCAAAGGAAAAAAATCTTAATATTTTTTTAATAATAAAGGGAACGTGATGAGCGTTCCCTTTTACTTTCACAGACAGGAGTGTCTGTGCTACCTTAATTTAACGAGCTTTACAAATCAAACTTCACGCCTGATATAATTTTGAACCCGTTATTCTTTCCGGTTATATTTCCATTGATGGCAGAAAGAGTATTTGATAAGCCTAAGCTATATCCAATGCCGGTAAACATTTCAATATTATTTGCAACCCTGAAGTCAAGCCCGCTTCCGAAGTAGAGCCCGAAATCTATCGTCTCAAAAGCTTCACTTGCATCCACATCCCCGTCGATACTTTCTACAGTTGACGATATTCTGAGAGCGACAGTTGGTCCTGCTTCGACGTACGGTTTAACCTGTTGTACCGGAAAGTTTACTTTTAACAGAACCGGGGCTTCAATGTAGTTCAATTTGAATGTATTTTGATTTCCCCAACCATCACCAACCGAGAAACCTTTCATTATATATCTTAATCCCGGTTTTATAGAAAATAACGGAGATACCTTAAATTCTGCAAATCCGCCTATCATTATTCCTGTTCTTGATCCTGAACGAAGGTCAGGCGAAAAGCTTGAGTTAGAGAGATTTAATCCGGCTTCAATACCTAGTTTTGGCTGTGAAAATGATTGTGTCGAAAATATTGCAGCTATTGCAACTACGATGATTGATATTTTTGCTAAAATTTTCAATTTTGTTACCTTTCTTTTTTTTAATTTATATTTTTTGATTTTTTGTTTTTCTGATTTCGTTATTAGCGGGACTAAAGTCCTGAAAGCTCCTCTGTCTGCATCCACGGGCTGAAGCCCGTGGTTACTTTTTTTATTTGGGACAGAAGCCCCTGGTTTCTTTTTTATTATGTTACAGTAGTCCCTGGTTATTTTTTATTTCTAATATTAAAGAACGTTATTACTGTTTGTTTAATATTAATAGTTATTTGCTATCAGTTATTTGTTATCTGTTATTTGTTACTGTACTGTATAATCCGATGTCACTGTATACGCAGTGTTTGTACCTGTTGTACTATTACCTGTAAAATCAAACTTCCACTGCTGTCCTGCCGTTACATGCGTAAATTCTTCAATATCGTAAAAGTTATCTTTTTGGAACACATAGTTTGGGTCGTTGTTGGTTAATGTTTCTTCGAACTGTTGTTCAGGTAACCTGCATACAATTTTTGATATTTTTGTATCCATCGAGGGCTTAAAGAGGAATTCAAGACCTCCGTTTTCTCCCTCTTGCTGTGAAATCTGGAATGATATCTGTTGATTTTGTTTCGGTCCTGTTGGTCCCGTTAAACTATCGAGTTTACTGCAGCCGGTTATTGCAACTGCCAGTAATAAGAATACCGCTGCCAGACCTTTGAATAAATATTTTGTTTTCATTTTTGATGCCTTTCTTTTTTTTTTATTTAATTACAATATTATTCAATATTATTTCTCTTGTAATTTTTAACTTCTTTATTATGGTACAAAAATATATTCACGTGCGTAGTACAAAAAATTGAAATTATCCATAAATTTAATTTCAACAAGTAAATCATCGCTCATTTCCTTGGAATCAGGACAAATTTTAGCATATTTGGTTATTATTAATTAAACTTTAGAGTGGTTGAAATAATATTAAGAAATAAAACCGGGAAACAGCAGATAAAAATGGAAACTGAAATATCCGGAAACTTTTGTAGAGTGTCTATGCTACCCGCAGTACTCAACTAACCAATCCGGTCATTGTCTCATTATTGCCGCCCCCCTGTACAGGCAGGCATGTGGATTTTCTCCACAAAAATTCGGAGTTGGGCTCAAAACAGTGCTGAGATGGGTTCAAGTTGTGTCGGAGTTGGGGTCAAGTTGGTATCAAGTTGGGTTATCGTTTTTGAAAAACAGGGGTTAACTCATTGCAGTATAAGGAGATAACGCCGTCAGAAATGTGAGATTTTTGATTTAAGATTTGCGATTTTGAGCCGGAAACGGCATTTTTTCATCAAAATAAAACTTCACTATATCATTAACCAATATCGTTATGGGAAAAATTTGGCAGCAAATTATTGTCGCTGTTGTTGAGTAGTTAAAGTGATACTTTAAGGTATTTCCGGTTCATTATCAAACACACCCCTTCCGCTTCGCTCCCTCCCCTCTCGAGAGGGGAATCCTTACCTCTTTATTTATCTATTGATTAAAATTGCTTAAAAAGCACTCTAAACACTCTATACACACTAAGCACTCTACACACTCTAATCTATTTTCAGCAAAAACTTGACAAACACAAATATCGTATATACATTTGTATAGTGATAAATATTATCACTCAATACCGTTCTTTTTTAATATCGTTATGAGTTATATCATGTCGTAATATTGATTGAAAATGCTGCTCACGGATTTAGTTAGATTTTGGAAGGTTGGAAAAAATATGTATTGAAAATTACCCTGAAGGTGTTTCTATATGGAATTTCCATTTTTTATATAAATATTAAAAAAAAGAGGACCGGAAAACCAATCCCCTTTATTAATAAGTCACCTTACGCGATGAACAGAACTAGTAATAATGCCAGGTAAATAAATGATGATATGGAAAAAGATGTTATTGGATGTGAAACTCTTATTAACAAAGACGGGCTTTTAGAAAAAATAAAAGAACTCAAATAAATAAATCCAAAAAAATAATGCGTTTTAAATACTTTATTATCCTGGTTATTGCCGCGGCAATAATGTGGATAGAAATGTTTGTATTAAAACATTTCAACTTCTGGATAGAAATGACAATTGCAGGAAGCCTTCTTGCAGGAATTTCATTTTACATCAACCATAAAGCAGGAAGCTCAATCAATGCAAGATTGTATGATTTCAAGTCTTTATATATTGCAATAGGGCTGATATCCGCTGCAATACTTTATCTTATATTTTTTGCAGGTGACAGGATATCAAACTTACTTTTCAATTTTGCAGAAAAACAGGTAAACGGAATTTATGGAAACAAAACTTTGCTTGACCCTGTTACAATCGGCTTGCTGTTATTTTTCATAATTGGTCCGGCTGAAGAAATATTTTGGCGGGGTTTTGTGCAGGATACGCTTATGGAAAAGCTCGGTGAAAATAAAGGATGGCTCATTGCTTCATTGATATACGGAGGTGTACATATATTTGCCATGAATTTTATGCTTTTTATGGCTGCACTGATATGCGGCTTGTTCTGGGGATATATTTTTAAAAAATATAAATCACTCTGGCCGGGAATTATTTCCCATGCTGTGTGGGATTTGACTATATTTCTTATTATTCCTGTCAGATGATTCTGTCAGATAAAAATATCCGGTAAAGCAAAAAAGGGCTCGCATTTCTGCAAACCCTTTTGTTCATAATAAACTTTTCCGTTACACTATCTGGGAATAATCTCAATAAGTGCGCTTGCAACAGTTCTATCTCTATTGTCAAGAAGGAATACCCTGTAAATACCCGGCTCATCAAAGCTTAAATCACTGGATGAATTTTTTTCGAAGAAAATATACTTCATAGTCGGCTTCACTTCGTATTCAAATTTTTTGTAGTATTCAAAAGAGGTTGTTCTTGGATTATATTTATCGAACTGTATCGAGCAATCCCTTAGACCCAATTCCGTGTCAGATTTAACCATAACTGTTAGATAGCCGGGATAGAACCTGTCACTGATGTTAACTTCTCCATCTGTTGATGTGTATGACTCGCAGAAGTATAACACCGGGCTGCTTTGAGCCAGTATCTTTGAATTGAAACCGGCAAACATGACTATTACTGCCAGAAAAAGAAAGATTTTATTTCTTGTCATTTAATTCCTTTCATTTAAATTAATATTGTAATTTAATAAAAAATTATATTTTGTAAATATGCACAAAAATCTTCATTTCAATTTATTTATTGATAATACGACCGTAAATAGCTGATATTTCAGCAGTCATTTTATCTTCCGTAAAATTTTCTGTAAAAAATTTGTTACCTGTTTTACCAAATTCAGACCTCAATTGTCTATTTTTTGCCAGTTCTATTATCCTTGCAGATATACCGGTAACATCTTTTGGCTTTACCAGGTATCCGTTTTTGCCGTTAATAACCATCGAACTGATATCTCCTGCATCTGATGCTAACACCGGCAAACCCTGTGCTAAAGCATTTAATACAGATATTGGAAATAATTCACCTCCGCCTTCAAGAGATGTATGAGCATATATATCGAATGCCGAGTAAACCGAATCGAGATCATTTCTAAATCCTGTAAAACGTATATTTCTTTTAACGTCAAGATTTTCAACAAGTTCCAATAAATTATTTTTTAATTTTCCATCTCCCGTTATTATTAAAAAAAGATTACTGCATTCCTTTAAAGATTCTGCAAAAGCCCTTATCAAAAATTCCTGACCTTTAAATTCAACCATTCTGCCCACATTTCCTATTACTATGGCATCACTGGGAATAGAAAGCTCATTTCGGGTTTTAATTCCGGCTTCTTCTCTCCTTTTAATATTATCAGGATTTATTCCAATGTTAACTAAAAATACTTTGGATGTTGCGATATTATCTTTTTTTACTAAAAGTTCCTTTATCTTTTTGCTGTCAGCTATGAAAGCATCGATTAAATATTTATTTCTGAACCAGTGTGTTAAATTATGACTGATCGAATGAAAACTGTGAACTGTTGCAACACTTGCAGCTTTTGCAAAGTAAGCAGCGAAAGCACCGGCTGTCCTGTCATAATTTGTGTTAGAGTGTATTATCTGTACATTATTCTCTAACGCAAAATTTTTTATTTTTTTTATATTGGTAATCAAATTACTTTTGCCGTTTGCCGGGTATGCAACAGGAAAGACATCTAATTGTTCACACTTGCATTTTTCAAATAATAGCACATCGTCACGGCATGAAACCCATACCGTATGACCTTGTAATTTTAATGACTTAGCGAGCCGGTGAACGTAAAATTCACCGCCTCCGTATATATCCAGTGAGTTTAATAAAAGTATGCGAAATTTATCCATTTATACTAAAATAGTTTTATTATATTTTGTTTTCAAATAGAAAATTTCTTTTATATAATTTCATTAGCTATTTTTATATATTTGTTGAAAGCAAGAGAAATTGGAGAAAAAATCTTATTCTTCTGAAGTCCTTATCCCGGTAATAACAATTTTATCGGATATACTGGCAATATTTTTATCATTTTTAATTTCTTATTACCTGCGGTTTTATTCACCGTTAGCAAAGATATTTCCTTTAGATGGTCCCATTCCACCCATAAGCGGTTACCTTATTTTAAGCTTTATGGTAATCCCGGTTTGGATATTGATATTCCAGTCAAGAAAGATGTACCGTCCCAGAAGAGTTGTATTTATTTTCGATGAGTTTTTTCTTATAAGCAGGCTTGTTACTTTCGGGATAATTTTTTCATTTGGGCTAATATTCTTTTACAGGGTGTTTCCTTATTCACGTCTCGTATTTGTTCTCATTTGGGCTGTCTCAATAATTCTGATAACTCTGGGAAGATATATTGTATTAAAGATTGAAAAAACTTTATATAATAGAGGAAAAGCATTAAACATTTCACTGATTGCGGGCAATAACGAAACAGCTTTGGATATTTTTGACAATTTTTCAAAACACTCTTATGCAGGCTTCAAAGTTATAGGGTATATAGAAGAAGATGATTTTAACGGTGAAAATTTTCTTAAAGGCAAGTCAAAGCTCGGTAATTTTTCGCAAATAGTTTCTGTTATCAAAAAGTATAATGTCAGAACCGTACTTGTTACAATACCATCAAGCGAGCATGACAAGCTGTACGAATTAATGAAGATTTGTGAAGGCGAGAATGTTGATTTCTTCCTTGTTCCTGATTTTCTGGAAATGATAACCTCATCAGTGCGGGTGCAGGAAATTGACGGAATACCTTTTCTCAAGATAAAAAGTATTCCGATGAATGTATGGAATTCCATTTTAAAAAGGATATTTGATGTAATTTTTGCCCTGACATTTTTAATTTTAATTTCTCCGCTGTTTATTATTCTGGCAATTCTTGTTAAGCTTTCATCACCCGGCAAGGTATTTTATTACCAGGAACGTGTAAGCATTGAAGGTAAAAAATTCCAGATGATAAAGTTCCGCTCAATGATAGAAGGAGCGGAAAAATCTACGGGTGCGGTGTTTGCTTCCAAAGATGATAAACGCAGTACTCCAATCGGGAAGTTACTCAGGAAATTCTCGCTTGATGAATTGCCACAGTTCATAAATGTCCTGAAAGGCGATATGAGTATTGTAGGTCCGCGTCCCGAACGTGAAATTTTTATAAATAAGATGAAAAATGAAATTCCCAAATACCTTGACAGGCACAGGGTCAAATGCGGAATTACAGGGTGGGCGCAGGTGAACGGCTTAAGAGGCGGTGAAACTTCCCTTGAAAAAAGAATTGAATATGATATATATTATATCGAAAACTGGTCTATTATATTTGACCTGAAAATTATAATTAAAACAATCCGTGAAATGTTTTTTTCGAAAGCAGCTTTTTAATATATGATTGAAGTAATAGTTTTTTACGCACACGTAATATTTTTAGTGTACATTTTTACTAAAACTTTCCTTGAAGAAAATTTATTACAGGGGGTTTTGAGTGCAGTATTTATTGTAATATTGTTTTCCGTAGGATGGGTTATATCCGAGTTAATTATGAGCCAGTTTATGCCTATCGAAGGTGTTGGAAGGGCTTTCCCGAGATCGGCATTTTCACTGCTGCTTCTTGCAATTATAGAGATATTTTTTTATAAGTTCTATTACGGCTCTAAGAAAGCGCCTGTTAAAGCTATTTAAGCAACGTCTTTTGGCAGGATTTTTATTAGTATCTTATACAATTCCAATCCGGATTTAAGAGAGTAAATTCCAACTACTGCTTCTCCTTCTTTTCCTTTGGATTTGACCTTAACGGTATGATTTTCTACTGTTCCTTCAAGCTCTATTAAATTTGCGCCTTCAACAACATCAAACCTGACTTCTGTTTTTGCATAAGGGGTACGGAATCCGAGTGTGTTTACCGGATATACATTTAATGTAAGTTCTGAATGCTGGCTGGCATACAAAAATCCGGGTTCTAACTCAACTTTTACTTTGGCAGATGTAAAAACGAGCCGCTCGGCAAGCAATGCCAGAAGTATTACCGCTAGTATTATTGCAATTTTCTTCGTAGGGTTTAATCGTCTCCGAATTTCAATTTAACATTCTTTGGAAGCTCAACCTTGCTTTCAACATTTTTGAATTTATCCTTATCTGTTTTCTTCTCGCTTACAGTTTGTTTTATTATCTTTGCATCTGCAATTTTACTGTAACTTATTTCCTCATCAACTGATTTTGTCTTATCAACATCCGAATAAAGAAGGTTCAGCATTGGTGTTTCCTGAAATTCAACAGGCATTACAACCTGGTGCTGCCCGGTTTCTTCAAAAAGGTTTTTCTGTAATGCCGGTACTTTATTCTTTAACGATGGTATCCTGCCTTTTATCCTGAATTCTTCCTTTGGTTCTTTGTCGGCAAGCTCATTTTCGATTTTTGAATCAGAGAATAATTTAATTTCATCGTCATCCCTGTTGCTCAGGTCAATCTCTTCAACAGTTCTTTTCTGTTTTTCGCGTTCTGATATCTCTTCGTACCTTCCTACTTTATACAGCTTCTTCCTGGTCAGTTCCGCTTTAGTCAGCAGTTCTTTCTCATCTGCATTGAGAAGGTGATTCTCTTTAATTTTAAACTCACCCCTTACCATTACATCCGAAATAATGTAAGGAGAAAGGTTATCCAGCATAAAATCATATAGGTGTTTATGATTAGTGCTCTCGGGGTAGAGCTGGAACCTGATATCACTCATATCGATGAACATTAAATCAGCATATTTATTTGAAGCGATGCATGGCACATCAGCCGGTTCGCTGCTGCTGAAATAGAGTTTTCCGGGCACCTGTGTAATGGCTTTTAACAATGTTTCGCTGGATAAATTCAGCTCTTTATATTTATCCCGGAAACTTCTTGCCTCTATAAATATATCTTCACCAAGCCATCCTGTTGCAATTGAGAATGAAATATTGTTATTGATAAAATCATCAATGGGGAAATAACGGTTTGTAAAATAATTTAAATCGCTTGGACATACTACAATGTTCGCTTCTTTATCTGCGAGAATTTTCAATTCATCATATGAAAGATACAACGGATTTATTAATGAAGTATTATTATCTATTAATCCGTATTCATCAAGCATCTTAATAATGGGCTTATTAAAAATGCTTTTGAACTTTTCAGAAACTTCTTTATTGGTTGAAACCTCAAGAAAAAGCTTCTTAATACATTTATCCTTTAATTGTGCCAGTCCTGATATATCGTAGATGGTCAGCTGGTTTTCATCTGTCAGAAAATATGCCGGGTCAATTTTTTTGTAGCTTTCAACAGTGGCAATATCCTGCTTGATTGGATAACATACCGAAACCTTTTGACCGGTTAATTCCAGGGCATTGAGGATTGGATTTATATGATTAGTATCTTTCCGCAGTGAGAATTCATTCATCAGCGCGGTTCCCGATTTCAACTGTTTTACAAAAGAATTCTTATATATGTTTTCCAGGTCATTTTTCATTTCCTCTGTCTGGAGTTCCTGGTAGATATAATTAAAGATAAAATCCGTGGACAGGTCACCTTTAATATTTTCGTAATGCCTGTTTCTCAGCAGGTATTTAATAAAAATCCCTTCTGATTTAGAGCAGGAGTTTACAACAGCAGGCATAACAATTTTATATTTGCAGTCAATTATTTCAGCATCATTGTATTTTTCAAGCCAGCGTTGAAACTTAGCAGGTGATTGTCCTGCATCGGAAAGTTCCGTATGTACCAGTTCAACAATTTTTGAACCATCAATTAAAACTGAATAACGCCCGCACTCATTGTTTTGATTTAATGTAATTACAAATGCATCTTTTAAAATTATCATAAATCCCCTATATCAAATTTTTCGTCAATAATATATTTACTGTCTATAAGCCGGTTTTTCCCGTCTTTATGAAGAGCATATTGAAATCCATCTCTTACACTAACTGCCCCTACCTCACCTTTGACATTTAGAGCAATAAAGCCAATCTGGAAATTGCTGTCCCTGTTTTTATGTGACATGAGGTTCATTTTAATAACCCTTTTCGTTGCAATTTCACATGCTTCCTGTGGTGATTTACCCATTCTCATCATTTCCACAACCAGAAAGCTGCCGCAAGCCCTGATGCATTCTTCACCGCGTCCGGTTGCAGAAGCGCCGCCAACTTCACCATCTACATATAGTCCGGCACCGATTATTGGCGAGTCTCCAACTCTTCCATGCAGTTTCCATGCTGTTCCGCTTGTTGTGCATGATGCCGAGATATGCCCGTCTCTATCCATTGCTACAAGCCCAATTGTATCATGATTGCCGTCATCATTTATACCAAGTGTGTTTGCTTTATTTATACTTTCTGCTGAAGGTAAGCTAAAATCGTCGGTATGGTATTCCTGTGATTTACCCCAGCCCAGGGCTTTCCATTCATTATATTTTCTTATTGAATTTTCTGTATGAAGGATATCAGGTTTAAAGCCATTTCTTAATGCAAATTTATATGCACCGTCACCGGCTAAAATTGTATGCTCAGTGTTTTCCAGTATTAGCCTTGCAACAGATACGGGATTTTTAATATGTTCAACAAAGATGACAGCACCGATGCGTGCGCTCCAATCCATTATGCCTGCGTCTAAGGTCAGTCTGCCTTCATTATCAGGCAGTCCGCCGTATCCAACACTTAAAACGTCAGGGTCATCTTCTGCTGTTCTGGCGCCCTGCTCAACTGCATCAAGTGAGCTGCCGCCCTGCATCATTACTTCATATGCTTTTTCATTGGCCGGTATGCCGTGTTTCCAGGTGGAGATTACAATAGGATTCATTTACAAATATAATATTTTATAATATCTAATTTAAGAATTTTAATCGGTTGTTTTTATATATTTCCGAATTTATAAGTATTTTATTAATAAATGATTAATTTATATGTGTTTATATTAAACTTATTAATAAAACTCGTATATGATTTTTGTTTCTTTCTCAATAATATTATCAGAATTATATGAAGTCTTCTTTATCACATTCCCTTTTTCGTCATATGAATAAATAATTTTCCCGGAAATTGCATCATCAGGGCCATATATTGTTTCATTGGTTAATTTACCGGTTTCATATTCAAAAACAGAGCGGCCAAACACTGTATTGGATGAATTATAAACTATTTTTTCAATTAGATTTTTCGCTTCATCATATTTATACTCAGTTCTTCCGCCTGTGTATGAAATTTCTTTCACGTTTCCGCTGTCATCATAGCTGTAAGATTCTTTATTAAGCAATTTGCCGGAATTATATTTTTCATAACCTATAAAATAACCGCTTTCATTGAAAAAAAACATTTCACGCTTTACAATATTACCGGCAGTATTATAATATGTTTTTGATGTAACATTTCCTTTAATGTCTGTTGTATATTTAATCCTTGCAAGATTTTGAACAACATACTTATGATTTGTCTTATTACTGCTCCATGCAAGAAGCCCCTTTTGAACAGGCAATGAGAGCTGTAACCACGAAAACCTCATCGATGTAGCATCTTCCTCGTCACCGATTACAACATAATGATTTTGAGGATCATTATCGGTTAAATTAACGGTTACTGTATAGCTTTCCAGGTGCGGTTCAATTAGTAAGTCATTTTGAAGCCATGTAAAAATGCTGTCATCGTGCACACTTGCAAGGATGCTGAAATAAAATGATGCATTGGGATTATTGTAATATTGGATTATCCTTTCTCTTACAGGCATACCGGCTTTGTTATACTTAAAATTTCCGGTTTCAATAACATCACCGTTATTATTATAGCGTGATGTTTTTAATATTTTTCCCGAACCGTCGTATTGGTAGGTTTCTTTTAAATTTAATTCCTCATATATGTGAAATTTTGTTCTTTCAACAATATTTCCATCATTATCAAAATAAAAATTAATTAATTTCATAGAATCTTTTAAAATCCCTGAATCATTATAAAAATATTCCCAAATTGTCCTGGATTTAATCCCGGCTGTTTTTAATGCAGTCTTATTGGTATTGGTTATGATATTATCCGGTGCCGGCTGAGAAAATGATGTTAAACCAAAAAACGCTGTACAAAAAGCAATTAAAAAAACATTTCTTACCATTACTATAAATAAATCTCCATGATATTAAATTTAACTACAAAAATTATTAGAAAACATGAATAGTAGAATAACTTTTTAATAATTTTTGCATTTATAAATTAAACAATTATTATTGCAAAAGGTTACAATATATTTTTATAATTTTATTAAATGTATTTCATTACGGTATTTTTCTTTTTATTTTTATTAATCTATGCATAACACAGAGTTAAAACCGGATGAGCTGTTCAAAAACCTTCCTATACTTGAAACAGAAAGGATAAGGTTAAGACCGCTTTCAATCAGAGATGCAAGCCAGGTATTTGAATATGCCTGTGAGCCTGAGGTAGCCCGTTTCGTGACATGGGAGCATCACAGGTCTTTATCGGATTCGATGCACTTCCTGCGGCTTATCACTCAGCAATATAAAAACAATATCCCATCTCCATGGGGAATTGTATACAAGGAAGAAAATAAGCTCATTGGTACAGGCGGTTATCATTTGTGGCAAAAAGAACATGCAAGAGCAGAATTCGGTTATGCAATTTCTGCTAACTATTGGAATAAAGGATTAATGACAGAAGTATTGAAAGAAATGATAAGGTTTGGCTTTAATGTAATGGAACTGAACAGGATTGAAGCTAAATGTTATCCTGAAAATATTGCGTCAGAAAAAGTTATGTTAAAATGCGGGCTTAAATTTGAAGGGATTAGCCGCGAATGTGTTTTTATTAAAGGAAAATTCAGAGATTTAAAACAATTCTCAATACTCAAGTCTGAGTATTAAAAATCTGCATTTCGGAACCAATATAGCGATGAAGCAATTCTCCTATTCATGTCCCAAAAAACAGTAATTAAAGATACAGACAAAAATACTTCAGCGTATTATATGAAAAAACTGCTTGTGTTATTTACAAGCCGTGCAGGGGTTTATTATGGAAAGGGAATCAAGGATAATTCCCTTGAATTTTCGGGACAAATTGACCTGCATCCTATCGTAAATAATGACGGAGTTAATATAAGGTATAAGGCTATAGACACTGACGGTGAAATTGTAAGTGAAGAGCACACAATTATTTCACTTAACAATGAAAATATTCTGACATTGTGGACTTTGAACTCCGACTTTCATACCATGCTTATGTTCAAATTTAAAAACCATAAAAGGATACAAGACGTCAAAGATATTTTTATATTTGGCTTTGATTCTCCCGATTCCAATAATTTTTCCCGCGAAGAGATTACAATTAAATTATGGGATAATGGTGATTTAAGCTACAATTATTTCTGGGGTTCGCCCAACGGTGAATTTCTTTCTTGTGTTAACCTAAATTTATCCAAACTGTAAACTTCTTTTTATTATACCCGTTTTTTCTCTCTTTATATTATAACTTGATTAATCTTTTTATATTTTATAAAATGGATTAATTATATATGTGAATTTTTATCTAATGCCCTGTTGTTAACGTTTAATATGGTAAAAGTAATTTATTTTATATTATTTCTTTTGATATTATTGCCGGGAAATATTTTTTCCCAGCAGGGTGAAGTGCCCAAGGTTTCTTCAGCATTTAAAATTGTAAGGTTAAAATATGCGGGCGGAGGAGATTGGTATAATGACCCCTCTGCAGAAGTGAATATGATGGATTATTTGAAAAAAAATACAAATATCGATGTTGATGAGGATAAGTTTTACTCTATTGATATCAGCTCTGATGATATTTATGATTTTCCGTTTATTTTAATTACAGGTCATGGTAATATAAGCCTTTCCGATACTGAAGTAAAACGCTTGAGAACATACCTTGAACGCGGCGGATTTTTATATGCAGATGATGATTACGGCATGAATGAATCATTCAGGCGTGAGATGAAAAAGATTTTCCCTGACCAGGAAATGAAGGAATTGCCGTTTGATCATCCTATTTATAACTCTCATTATTCATTTCCTAAAGGATTGCCAAAAATTCATGAACATGACGGAAAACCGCCGCAGGGATTTGGATATTTTATAAACGGACGGTTATGTGTTTATTATACTTATGAAACAAACATTTCCGACGGATGGGCAGACCCGCGTGAGCATGAAGACCCGCCGGAAAAACGTGAGGAATCTTTTAAAATGGGAGTGAATATAATTGTATATGCACTTTCAAATTAATAATAATGCATGGTAAGTTAAATAAGATATTCAACAAACATACGTTATTTTTTATTTCGTTTTTTGCTTTAATTTCACAACGCTTTTTTCATTTCGGGAAAGTTATTGAAGAGCCAATGTCATGGAGGCAATTTGATACGGAATTTTTCGCTTATGCTTATTTCAGAAACGGCATTAATTTATTTAAACCGTCTGTTTGCTGGCTTGGAGCACATAAAACCCTGATTCTTGAGTTTCCGCTTATATCTGCAATTATTTCTGTCTTCTATGATATGTTTGGGCATTCAGTTGTTTATGCAAGGTTAGTTATATTTATTTTTTTCCTGGCGTCTGCAATTTATCTTTACCTGCTGGTAAAATACTTTTATTATCGAAGACTTGCTGCTATTACTGTCTTTGTTTATTTTCTTATTCCATTGAGTGTTTATTATTCACGTTCTATAAACATTGATTTTCCTGTATTATTTTTTTCATTAGCAGCTTTATATTATTACGTGTTGGGTTTTGAAAAGGAAAACATTTATTATATTGCATTAGCTTCTTTTTTATCACTCCTGGGATATTTAACAAAAGCACCTTATATCTTTTATATATTTATTCCATTACTCTACCTGATTATTTGTAAAAAACAATTTTCCTATTTTTTCAAAACATTTATATTAATAATTACACCTGTTATTATTTTTATCATTTGGCAGAAGTATAGTATTGGAGTGAACAGCAATGCTCCGGATTGGTACTTCATCCCGGGTTACCTGAAATTCGATGATATGTGGTCCTGGTATTTCGGCAACTTTAGCGATCGTTTGAACTTAGAATTCTGGAAAAAGCTGATATTCAGGATTGTATCCGATGAAATAACTTATATTGGATTACCTTTATTTATAACAGGTCTGTTTGTTAAACCGGAAACGTATAAATTTAAAAAGTTCTTCCTGTTTTATTCAATTGGAGCTATTATTTACCTTTTAATATTTTTTACCTTAAATGTTATTCATGATTATTACCAGGTACCTTTAATTGTAATATTTTCATTTATTATTGCAAAAGGAATAGACAATATTTATAAAAGATTGAAAAACAATTCCCCGGTTCAGGCAAATTTGGTTACAGGTTTTATCTTAATTGTTCTTATTATAAATGGAATATGGTATACTGAAAGATGGTTTTACAAGCAGGATAAACTAAGATATAGTACGGCAGAATTTATCAACAAAAATACTTCTGATAGCAGTTTAGTAATATCTTCAATAGACCAGACAGATCCGCGTGACCCAACGATACTTGCACCGTCTTACAGGTACGGCTGGTCTGTTAGAACAATGGATTTAAATCCAAAACTAATCAATTTACTTAAAGCTGAAGGGGCAAATTATCTTGCAATTGTATCTGATAAAAATTTAAATGCAGAATTAACGGAATATCTGGAAAATTATAATAAACAGGAAATTGAACTTCCCAAAGTGGGGTGGAAATTACTCTTTTATAAATTAAAATAATATTTATCTTTATAATGGAACAATTTCGAACTTTTTTGGCTTAAATAAGAAAAATAAGCTTATTTTTTAATGAGTTACCTTGAATTAACGTATCAGAACTTCATTTCCCGTATATCTGAAGTTAATAAGAAGGATACCCTGCTCGGCTTAAGCAGAAAGGTGTTGTTATTTATTATTTTTGCTATAACGCTTGCATTCATTTTCATTTCAGCAGAAGCAATTTTCGAGTTTTCACAATCAGCCAGAAAGATTCTATTCTTTAGTTACCTGTCTCTTATATTTACTTCATTGCTTTATATTATTTACGATACGTTTAACATGTACAGCAGGATTGGAAAGCCCGAGAGAATAAGATTTTATGCAGGCAAAATTGGCAGGGCTTTTCCCGATGTGAAAGATAACCTGCTGAATGCTTTGCAGATATATGAAGATGCAAACACCGGACGGTTAATGACATCAAAAGACCTGGCGGCTGAATCTATTGTGCAGGTTGATGAAAGAACAAAACCTTATAATTTCAACGATACAATTTCTTTCAATTCAAATAGACGTCTTGCGTTTATTTCATCTGCTGTTGTAGTGATATTTATTGCTTTGCTTCTCGCTTTCCCCAATGTATTTCAGGCATCTGCAAACCGTATTATTGATTATAATTATTCTTATGTTGAAAACACCCTTGGTATAGCATACGAAGTAAAACCGGGGAACATTGAAATATCAAAAGGTGATAACGTTGACCTTTTTGCTAAGATAAATTTCAATGACCCGAATTACAAAACAGATAAAATAAGTTTGTATACAAGAGTATTATCAGGTGACGGAATTGAGCTAACATCAGATAATGAGAATGTTGAATCATCAACTCCCAATGAATTTAAATACACCCTTACAAATATATCAGCACCTACTGAATACTGGTTTGAGTATAAAGGTATAAAAAGTACAGTATATAAAATATCAGTAACTAGCCGCCCTGTAATAAAGAATGTTAAGGTAACTATATATCCTCCTGCATATACAAAGCTTCCATCAAGAGTTGCTGAAGGAAATGAAATAACCACAATTGCAGGCAGCAGAATATATATTGAGCTTGAAGCATCTGATAACCTGTCACGTTCTGCTGTTATGTTTGCAGGCAGTGCACCCCAGGGTCTTGAAGTAAACGGAAGCAAATCGGTTGGTTCATTTACCGCAATGCAGAGCGGTAATTTCAGATTATCAATTGCAAGAATGTTCGGAGATAAGGAATTGACCAATCTTAATTCTCCGGAATTCAACGTAATAGTATATCCCGATGAATACCCGAAAATATCAATTGTAGAGCCAAACTCAACATCACAGGTTAAAGGCGAAAAAGAGATATTAGTGCGTTCACGTATTTCGGATGATTTCGGTTTTTCGAAAATGAGGATTGGTTATAAGCTTGCAAAATCAAAATATGGTGTTGCTGACAAAGACTATCAATATGCTGATATTCCAGTTAAAAATACCGATGCAACAGGGCTTGAGGTGCCTTACATCTGGAATTTGTCTCCGTTAAATCTTGGTACGGAAGATGAAGTAGAATACTTCGTTGAGGTTTATGACAATGATGCAGTCAGCGGTCCGAAATCGGCACGCTCGGATGTATTTAAATTGATCTATCCGTCGTTTGAATCAATGTTCGAGAAGACTGAGAAATCAAAAGAAGAAATTGAAAACTCAATCAAATCAGCTTATGATGATGCAATGGACCTGAAGCAGGAACTTGATGAAATTAAAGATAAGCTTGATAAAAATCCTGAGGAAATGGGATTAAATGATCCTAAGAAAGCTCAGGAACTGCAGAATAAAATTGAGAACCTGCAAAACCAGTTATCGAATACCCAGCAAAAGATGAACGAGCTGATGAACGACCTTCAGAACAATAACCAGATATCGAAGGAGACACTGGATAAGTTTATGGAACTGCAAAAGATGTTCCAGCAGATTGATTCGAAAGAACTGCGTGAGGCATTGAAAAAGCTTCAGGAAGCTATGAAGAACATGAATGCTGAACAGATGAAAGAGGCAATGAAGAATTTCAAGTTTGATGAAGAGACCTTCAAGAAATCGATGGAAAAGACGATGGAGCTTCTGAAGAAAATAATGAATGAGCAGAAATTCGGTGAGCTGACCAAAAAACTTGATGAAATAACAAAGAACCAGGACCAGCTGAAGGAAAATACTAAAAACACAGATGAGCAGGACAAGAACAAAATGAATGAGCTATCAAAAACGCAGGAGCAATTGCGTAAGGAGATGGAAGAGTTCCAGAAGCAGATGAAGGAGCTTTCCGAGAATATGAAAAAGCTGAAAGATGACCAGATTTCAAAAGAGATGCAAAAGCTTTTAAGTGAAATGATGAAGAAAATGCTGGAACAAAAAATGAAGCAGTCATCGCAAAATCTTGAACAGGGAAACAAGAACCAGTCACAGCAGCAGCAGAACCAGTTATCGCAAGACCTGAACGAAATGAACCAGCAGATGCAGGACTTACTTGCCCAGATGCTGCAGAATGAAAATGCACAAACAATGCAGAAGCTTCAGGAAATACTTGATAAGCTTCAGCAAATGTCTGAGAAGGAAGGTCAGTTGAAAGAGCAGTCAAAAGACCTTGACCCAAAGAAAGATGGTAAAGAATTTAATGAGAACGCACAGCAGCAAAACCAGCTTTCACAGCAGCTCTCGAACACAATGGAAGAGTTAATGAGCATGTCACAGCAGCTTGGCAATCAATTACCTATGCTGGGCAAGAATCTGGGTGATGCTTATAATGAAATGAACGAGGCAACCGAAAGCTTAAAAAATAAAGACGGTAAATCAGCAAACAAATCCCAGGGTGATGCAAAAGAATCTCTTGACAAAGCTATTGAAAAGATGAAAGCAATGTGCAAAAACGGAATGCAGCCCGGGAAAGGCAGCAGCCTGCAGCAGTTGTTACAGGGATTGCAGGATATGATAGCAAGACAGCAATCACTGAATAACCAGATGGGACAGATGGGTCAAAATGGCAATCAGGGCAAGCTTTCGGAGCAGGAAATGGCACAAATGCAGCGTCTTGCTATGGAACAGGAAACTATCAAGAAGAACCTGCAGAACATGAATGAGGACTTAAAACAACAACAGGAAAAAGACGGCAAAAAGCTGCTGGGTAATCTTGATGAAATACAAAAAGATATGATGGAAGTTATAAAAGACCTGCAGGATAATAATATTACACCTGAAACAAAAAAGAGACAGGAAAAGATATTATCCAGAATGCTTGACTTCCAGCTTTCAGCAAGAGAGAAAGATTTTGAACAGAAACGGGAATCACGCCCGGGTAAAGATTTCGACAGAGTATCACCCCCTGAAATTATAATATCACGTCCCGAAGTAATCAACGGCATCAATCAGGATGCTCTTGATCTACAAAAAGAAAGTTACAGCGATGAGTATGAACTGCTTATCCGGAAGTACATGCAGAAAATAAAATCTACATCTAAAGAAAAGTAACAGGCACACAGTTCTCAGCAGAGTTTAGGTTAGTTCTTGCCATGAGTACTAATTTTTTTTATTCAGGAATATAAAATTGTATAAATAATTAGTATTTAATAATTAATGAATAAATTAAATGGCAAAACTAATTCTTTCTTTATTGTTTTTATTTCCGTTAACTGCACATATTTTCTCCCAGTCAGATAACGCAGTTGTTACAGGTTCTTTCCTGCAATATCAAAATGTCAACGGGAATATCGTACTGAGAACAGTAACCAACCCGGCAGAAACGGGAAACTACTCTCAGAATATTGCAACCCCTCCAGTGGTGTTCCAAAATTCCCCTTTGAATAATTCCATGGTAAGGTGGTCATTCACCGACCCTATTGCAATCGGGGACAGAAATGCAACCAGCGGAACAGGGTTGTATGAAGTTACCGGCTGGGGATTAAATACACAAAGGGTTTCTTTATATAACAATGAAAGTAATAATCCCTTGTGGGAATATATGACCGACCCGACTACATTTACCAATAATGTCGCAATTTCAGATACAGGCGGAGTAATTGCTTCTGCTTCTCATAAGCAAATCCTGGCTTTTAACAGAACAAGCTCAACACCCATATTAAATTATAACCTGTCATCACTGCCAATTTCCAGTGCTGTAGGCAGTGCAATTGACATAACAAATAACGGTACATTTATAATTGCAGGCACATCTCCTTCTATATTTGGTGATTCAAGCTATATACTTGGTATTTATAAAGATTCTGCTCAACCTTCATGGAAAATAGTTACAGGGCAAACAGGCGCAGGCGGCTCAGGTATCCAGGGCATTAGAATCTGCGGCAATGACTCACTTGCTATAGTCAATACTTACGGAGGTTTTTATATCATAAGAACCTACACCGGTCAAATCATATATCAGGGTTTAATTAATCCTTCAAGCAATAACGGAACCCAGTCGCCACAGGCAATCAGCGGTGATGGTAATTATATTGCAACTATCAATTACAACGGTTTCGTTAGGGTTTATCAAAGGAGCGGCAATACATATAACTTCCTCTGGACTCACCAGGAACCGCCGGGAATATATTATAACTGGATGACTACGGTTGATATTTCCAATAACGGACAATATTTAGCATGCGGTACTTTGAATTTTTTATCAAGCAGCAGTTACGACGGTAAAGTCAAGCTTTTCAGAACAACGAACAGCACTCCAATCTGGACATATGGAGGATTCGGTGATGAAGTCCAGTGTGTTGCTTTTTCGAAAAACGGCAATGTGTTGGTAGCAGCAAGCTGGGGTGATTTGAATAATGCAAATAATGATATGGTTGTATGGAAAGTATCATCATTGACAAATATCCCGATTTTTGCCGTAAATGCAGTCGGTTCATCCTTCTGGTGCAGTATATCCAATGACGGAAGCACGGTAACTGCAAGCGGAAAGAAAGTTCATGCAAGAACATTCGGTAACGGAGGAGAGGTTTATAATATGTACATAGATACTAATGACGCACCTGTCGGTGTCATCAATAACAACAATATTCCGTATGAATATAATCTGAATCAGAATTATCCAAACCCGTTCAACCCGAAAACAATTATCAATTATCAATTGGCAGCGGGCAATTATGTCCGGTTAATAATCTATGATGTAATGGGCAGGGAAACAGCTGTGCTAGTTAATCAAAAACAAAATGCAGGAACATATGAAATTGAATGGGATGCATCAAATTATCCAAGCGGAGTATATTTTTACAAGCTTGAAGCCGGAGATTTTGTGATGAGCAAAAAGATGGTACTGATAAAATAATACCATGTGAATTTCGCTAATTAATGTGAATTAAATAAATAAATTTATTAAGGCGTTCTGAATAAGGACGCTTTTTTTATAATTTAATCAATTTTGACTCTTGAACTCCCGACTCTTTAGGGCATTTTTCAGTACATATTTTTTTCATCCTTCCAAAATCTAACTGATTTCGTTAGCCGCATTTTTAAACAATATTACGACGTGGTATAACTCATAACGATATTATCAAAGAACGGTTAATGATGCTTATATATTGATATAAGCTCCATCAATATAATTTAATATAGTTATCACTTATTGTCAAGTTTTTGATGAAAATAGTTTGGAGTGAGTGGAGTGCTTAGAGTGTATAGAGTGTTTAGAGTGCTTATTTGAGCATATTTTCATATCCAATAAACCACTATCTCACTATCTCACTATCTCACTATTTCGCTATTTCACTATTTGAACCGGGGTGTGAAGAAAATAATCCGGAAGATGCTTAAAGTATCACTTTAACTCTCCAATATCAGCGACAAATATTTGCTACCGGAATTTTCCCATAGCGATAATGGTTAATGATATAGTGAATTTTTATTTTTATGAAAAAGTTGTGATTCCGGTTCAAAATCGCAAATCTTGAATCGAAAATCTCACATCTTTGACGGCGTTATCTCCTTATACTGCAATGACTTAACCCCTGTTTTCCAAAAACGATAACCCAACTTGATACCAACTTGACCCCAACTCCGACACAACTTGAACCCAACTTAGCACTGTTTTGAACCCAACTCCGATAATTTCGAATTTCGGATTGTGAATTGCGAATTGAAAAATAAGAGGCAGTGTCAAGTGTTAGTTTGACAATATGGATTAGCTTAAATTAATTGATGCATATGATATGGAAAGAAAGAACTTAGATTAACAAAAATTCACCTGACACAAGCGTCAGCTTAAGATGACTGGAGGATTTACAATGGTTGTTTGACAAGGGATTATGTTCAATAAAAAATTAAGAATGAAGAATTGGAGGATTTACAATTGCACTATGTTTCTAATCTTCAATATTTGGAAAATTGATGTACTGCCAGTGCCTGCCTGTCAAAGCCAGGTAAACCTGCTGCAGTCAGGTCTCTCATGGATGTTTTACAGATACAGAATTATTTTTAATCGAGGACACTGGCAGTACGAACCCCTTGTCTCTACATACACTATATGCACTTACTTTACAGAATTATTAAAAATATTTCCACTAGCTTCAGCTAGTGGGTTAACCGGAAAATTTGTGGGCTTTAGCCATGACCGGAATTTTATCTGAAGTTTACTTCAGGACTAAAGTCCGGATAATTTTTTGTTTTAACCCACTAGCTAAAGCTAGTGGAAAATATAATTCATTGAATCTTTTACATCTCTGACCCCTAGACCCGACCTCGCCCTTATTCTGCCAGTGTCCTCGATTAATAATTATCCGGTCTTTTAAAAATATCCATGAGAGACACCGGCAGTATGAAGCAAGCCGGTGAGTATGAAGTGGATTTTGTGGGCAAGTTTTCTTCTTCAGGTATATATTTTTATAGAATGAGTGTAGATGATAAAGTTGTTGATACAAAGAGTATGATTTTAGTAAAATAATATCAGGATACAATCATTTCTGTACAATCAGTGTAACCTTTTATTTCTTTAGTACTCTTCCCATTGTCATTCCAACATGCTTCTAGCTGGGGGTACCCTCTGGGTCATCCACTGTAGATGATGCGGATAATCATAAATAATTTAGAACACTTTTTCATGTTCGTTCATGTTAATAAAAATCTCCAATGTTTAGAATCTCTCCTTATCTATCCAAATGGATTCCAGCCTTCGCTGGAATGACACGGGGTGAGCGGGCTCCAAAGGGGTAAACTGGAATGACACGAGGGGTTTGCGGGTTGGAATGACACGGAAATGTTACGAATAAATATATTTTAAAATCTAAAGATTGTATTTATATTAAAAAACTGTATTTCAAAACTTAAAGAAACCACGTCATGAATAAGTTAATACTCTTCTTAATTCTATTATCTATAAATCTTTTCGCTCAATCAGGAAATCAAAATTTAACAGGCACAAAAACAGAGTACAAATATATAAACGGACATTTACAGCAGCAAACTGTAACAACACCAGAATATGCAGGTTTCACTCAGGATAATATTGCACCAACGGTTATATATCAAAACTCGGTAAATAATAATTCATCTATAAGATGGAATTATACAGAACCGGTATCAATTGGAAGCAGGAATGCAGTCAGCGGTTTAGGACAATTTGGTTCTGTTGGCTGGGATTTGAATGCTGAAAGAGTTTCATTATATGGAAACACTAATAATACACCTTTATGGGAATTCCCGACAAGTACCAGTACAAATGTTAATTTTGTGGCAATGTCAGATTCAGGCGGAATAATTGCTTCCGGTTCCTACCTGAACATTTATATGTTCAATAGCGGGAGCTCAACTCCTATTTTCAATTTTGATGCAACAACACTCCCGCTTGGAACTCCGGAAGTCAGAGTTCTGGATATTACAAATGACGGGAAATTTATTGTTGCAGGAACCTTTAGCCAGGGTGCATCAGATTCAAATTTTGTGCTGGGTTTTTCAAAGGATTCAACGCAGTCGGTATGGAAATTCAGAGTCGGCCAGACAAATGCCGGAGGTTCCGGCATATACGGTGTAAAAATTTGTGCTAATGATTCCCTTGCAATCGTAAATACATACGGAGCATTTTATGTGATAAAAACATATACAGGACAAATTTTATACACTAATTTAATAAATCCTGTAAGCCCCAGCAGTGGTACACAGTCAATTCAGGCTATCAGCGGCAATGGTAATTTTGTTGCTACAATCAATTACAGCGGCTTTGTAAGGGTTTATCAAAGAAGCGGCAATACATACAATTTCCTCTGGACTCATCAGGAGCCGCCCGGAACATATTATAACTGGTTGGTTGCCGCGGAATTTTCTGCAGATGGTCAGTATTTAGCATGCGGAACACTGCAGTTCGTTTCTTCAAGCAGTTTCGATGGCAAAGTAAAGCTGTTCAGATCGACAAACTCTACACCATTGTGGACATTCACCGGAATGGGTGACCAGGTTTCCAGTGTTACATTTTCTAAAAACGGAAATATTCTTGTTGCCTGCAGTTACGGAGATATTAATAATCAAAACAATGATTTATATGTATGGAAATTATCAAATGGAAATAATGTACCGATTTTTGGATATAATTCATCTACTTCATTATTCTGCAGCAGCATATCAAATAATGGAAGTACAATAATAACAAGCGGTAAAGCAGTACATGCAAGGATAATGGGCTCAGGCGGAATAGCTTATAATATTTTCATTGATACAAATGATACACAGGTTGGTGTTATCAATAACAATAATACTCCGTATGAATATAATCTTAGTCAAAATTATCCTAACCCGTTCAACCCGAAAACAATTATCAATTATCAATTAGCAATGAGCAATTATGTCCGGTTAATAATCTATGATGTAATGGGCAGGGAAGCAGCTGTGCTTGTCAATCAAAAGCAAAATGCAGGAACATATGAAATTGAATGGGATGCTTCTAACTATCCAAGCGGAGTATATTTTTATAAGATTGAAAGCGGAAAGTTTACTGATACAAAGAAGATGATACTTATAAAATAATCCCAACGGGGATTGCTTCGCAGCAGATAACAGATTGGTTTAAAAAAGGTGGTCATTTTATGGCTGCCTTTTTTATCTTTTAATAGAGTCATCTTAAACTTACGCTTGCCTGCCTCCGAACTCTTTGAACATTTCTATAAGGATAAGGAGAGATTCATCAAGCCGGATGATGTGTGTCAGGGCATTTTTTGTTATGAATAATTACACTTGCTTATGCTATCACGTAGTGATTCCCCATATTAGAAAATATACTAATACAGAAACAACTACATAGTAGCTGCCAATTGTTGATTATCCGGTTTATACTAATTTATGTGATAATTAAAAATCCTATGGGGCAACACCTACGGAGTTTCGAGGGATAGAACAATTTATCTAATACAGGGAATCACTCTGTGATTTTATTCTTTTCCTGTCTCGAAATTTAATATTTTGAATTTATTTGCTTGTATGATACAGGTAGGTCAGTAACCCCTTGCCTGTTACCAATTCCGGCTCTTCTTCCAACTCCCGAACTCACAACTCTCGAACTCACAACTCTCGAACTCACAACTCTCAGAACTCACAACTCTCGAACTCACAGAACTCTCCGAACTCTATACACTCTATTATAAATTGAATACCTATGCCTTTTTGCTTATTTTTACACTCTTACTTAAAAATTTTATATTATTGTAACTATATTTTTAACCTGATTTCCATCAGCTTAGGCTGATGCAGATAAATAATTAATGGCAAAAACAAAGAAAAAACAGGAAAAAGGCAAAAAGCAATTACCTGAAAATATTGAGTTTAACTTTAAGATAGATAAAAAATATTACTTACCAATTATAGCATCAATAGTGTTATTATCTATCGTCCTGGCATATTATTATATAATTTATGCTTTCTCAATAAATAAAGAACATGGCTTTCCGCTTGATGACCCGTGGATACACTTAACATTCGCAAAAAACCTGGCACAGTTTGGCAGTTTTTCATATTTCAAATCTGAAATGGTGACAGCCGGTTCAACTTCACCTATTTATACTTTGCTTCTTGCAATTGGTTTTTTTATTACCAATAATGAAATGATACTAAGCTATGTACTGGGAATAATTTTTCTTGCTGCTGCTGTTTATGCCTTTTACAAACTCTCTGATGAAATGTTTTCTGCCGAAAACTGGCTTGCAATTGGTGCCGTTCTGATATTTGTGCTTGACAGATGGATGAACTTTATAGCTGTTTCGGGAATGGAAACTACGCTGTTTATTTTCCTTTTGATAATATGTTTCTATTATTACAGGAAAAGAAATGCCGTAATGTTTGCGGTAACGGTTGGGTTTGCATTTTGGGCAAGGCCTGATTCAGCTGCATTCATAGGTGCAATAATTCTTGATTACATTGTATTCCTTTATTTTAAAAAAAATAATCCAAAAGAATACAATGGATTACCGGAATTCTCCAGGCCGGACCTGATAAAAATTGGAATAATTACAGGTGTTATTTTTGCTGCATACTTTGGCATGAATTTACTGCTGTCGGGGTCACTGCTTCCGAATACTTTTGATGCCAAGCTTACTTATTATTCTCCTCAATTCAGGAGCAGGGCAGAATTTCTAAGAGATGAGGTATGGGGATATTTTACAGAATCGTCTTATATTTTAATTATCGTTCCGTTTTTTGCGGCTGTAATTAAGATAATATCGGATACTTCAAAAAGAAGATATAATAAATTTTTACTGCCCGTAATATTTATTATTGCATTAATATTTATTTACTGGTTCAAGCTGCCTTATGCTCACCGTTTTGGCAGATACTTAATGCCGGTAATTCCTTTTTATATTTTATTATTTGTGTACGGCTCCAGGCAAATATTTGAATTAATATACAGGCTGCTAAAAGATAAAAAGCTTGCAAACGGCTTAAACATGATATTAATTGCTGCCGCAATAATATATTCATTTATTTCATACCAGGATACAAAGGTAACATATGCTGAGCAGACACATCACATATCTATAAGGCAGGTAGCAGCTGCAAAATGGATACGTGATAACACACCTGAAAGCTCTATAATTGCAACACATGATGTAGGAGCTATAGGTTTCTACTCCAACAGAAAGATTGTTGATGTTGCAGGATTAATAAACCCTGAATTCATTAAGAAACTTCTTGATAATGATTTCCCGGTATTCATGAAGGAGCAGATGAAAAATCAGAAAGTAACTCACATAGCATTTTTAAGAGAATGGTACAGGATAGTTAATCAGCCTGCTTTATTTACAACAGGTGATATGAACTTTGAAATTATGGATGTATTTCAGTTTGACCCGGTAAAAACACACATATTAAGCAGTGAGGTAAAAGGGATGACAGCATATGCAGTGGAGCTGATAAGCCAGCGGCAATACCAGCAGGGGATAAATTTATTAGCCAGGGCAAATTCTATTGATCCTAATTCTTCACTTACAGCTTTTTATTTAGGTTACAGTTATTTAGCTTCAGGTGATGCAGTTACAGCAGAAAAATATCTCAAGAAGGCAATAGATATCTTCCCGGGTTACAAAGATGCAGTGTTTATACTTAATGACCTTTACACAAAACAAAACCGGAAAGTTGATGCAAGAAAAAATACTGAGGATTATCTGAAAGTAAATCCATCGGATACTACGGCAGTACGGCTATTAAATACCACATTAAAGGACACAGTGACGGCTCCATAGATGAAATTAAAAATATTGTATTCTGCTGCTTTTATTTTTGTTTTTGTATTATTCATGCTTGTGTATTTTCTCTTTTTGAATAAGACATACAGGAATTCTTATGATGAAGCAGTAGTAAAAATAAACAGGGGACAAGGTCTAAGCTCAGTTGCAAGAGAGCTTGAAAAAGAAGGTGTGATATATAACAGGTATGTTTTTATTGCAGCAGGCAGGTTATTTGGTTACCAGGAAAATATTATACCCGGCGAATACAGGTTCGGAAATGGATTAACAAACATCGATATATTAAAGATGATAACCGACCCTTTTCTTACAAGAAATGTGACTTTGACTATTCCCGAGGGACTGAATATACGCCAGATTGGCCGGCTGCTTTCAAGACAGTTTAATCTTGATTCGGTTAAATTTGTTAACGAAGCAGGCAATGATTCATTATTAAGCGAGCTTGGGGTAGAAGCGGAAAACCTTGAAGGATTTTTATTTCCTGATACGTATAATCTTAATATAAGTGCACGCGGCGGAATGGAAAGAGAAATTGTAAGGATAATGTTTTCTGAATTTAAAAGAAAAGTTACGACTGTTATGTACGAGGAAATGAAGCGGAGAAAATTAAAATTAAAAGATGTTGTTACTATGGCATCAATAATTGAAGGTGAGACAAGGTTTAAACCGGAAAAGAAGATTATAGCTGGAGTATATTACAACCGTCTGAAAAAAAGAATGAAGCTTGAAGCTGACCCTACTGTTCAATATGTTTTACCGGGCGGTCCTAAAAGAAGGTTAGCTTACAGTGACCTGAAATTTGAATCACCTTATAATACTTATTTACATACGGGTTTACCCCCGGGACCAATAAATAATCCCGGATTAAGCTCAATATTGGCTGCTATATATCCTGAAGAAAATAATTATCTCTATTTTGTTGCCAAAGGAGACGGGTCACACAGGTTTGCCTCAACATTTGACGAGCATAAGCAAAATATACAGCAGTACAGAAAATATTTACAGGAACTTGAAAATAAAAAGAGTGATACTTTAAAGTAAAGAGACAAGAATTAATAAAACAGAACACACATGCGATTTCAGTTCTTGTCCTCACCCCCCTGACCCCCTCTCCTATGATACATGAGAGGAGAGGGGGAGAATAAATTTGCCGGTCTTCTAATGCAAAAGAAGATTTTAGAGTAATAGCTCCCCCTCTCCTAACGCTTATCATAGGAGAGGGGGTCAGGGGGGTGAGGACAAGAACTGAATAAACTAAAATATAAAAATCAAATCTTAATTATTATAGGTTGGTTAATTAATTTAAATGCCGGATTCAGGAAAAATAAGAACATTAGGCAACTTGCTGTTTAAGCTTGAAACCAGAAGCAATGACGGTTCAAAAAGGAAACTGTTCATGCTTTTTATTTCATTTCTGCTGCCGGGATTGTTTCTGCCATTCCTGCTTTATAAGCAAAATCCTGACCCAACGGGATTTCAATTTGCTTTTTTAACTTATGTTTTCTTTTCATTAGTGCTTTCGTTTGCTGTAATATCCGAGTTTGATAATCTCATAATGTCAAAAACAGAGATTGATATTTTTACGGCTTTACCGGTAGATGACGAAATTATAGTAAGTGCAAAAATGTACGGCATAATAAGGTATATTTTTATTATGTCACTGCCATTACTGCTTCCGTCGGGTGTTTATTATTACCTTATATTAAGGTCATTTCCAAGAGCAGTAATATTTTTCATATCGGGGTTTTTTCTTTGTTTATTTGTAATAAATATATTACTCTTTATTTACAGTATTGCCTTAAGGAAATTAAAAACAAACCGGCTTGGTATATACACATTGGTTCTTCAGGTCCTGCTGATATTTGCTTTAATTCTCGGCTACCAGTTTGTATCATATATTTTCACAGGACGACCCGGTTCAGCTATATCAAATCATTTATATAATATCCAAAAGAACGGTTTAATAGATTATTTCCCGCAGGCATGGTTTGCTTTTTTGCCTGCAACACACCGTAATGCAGTATTTGATATCAGCATAATATTAAAAACTATATTGCCTGTTGTAGTATGTTTTTTGAGCTACCTTACATTAAAATATTACCTGCTGGAAAATTACAGCTTGATAAGGGAAAAAATTATTTATTCACGCGGCTTTAAGGGAGAGAACCCTTCTAAAAAAAAAATTTTCTTATTTGAGCTTGCAGGTAAAATAATAGGCAGAATTTACATAAGAGACCACTCGGAGCAATCATCTTATACTTTAATGAGGAACCTGTTCAAAAGAGATAAAGCCGTACGGCTGAACATTCTTCCGATGATAGTTATTCCATGCGGTCTGGCATTGTTTGCATACATTACAAATCAGCTTCCCGTACCTTTTAGCAGTAATTACTTTAATACTAAACCTGTATTTCATATTTCAATACTACTTTCAGTATTGGTAGTGTTGAACACAGGGATACTGGGATTAAAAGTAACGAGCTATACAGGCGTTTCGTGGATATATGATGCTTACCCTGTTTATCCGAAAAACCGGTTTATTAACGGAATAAGGAAATTTTATAATCTTTATCTTTTAGTCCCTGTGTGCTTTATTCTGTTCTTGTTCTTTGCATTTAAAATGCCTTTTGTTTTTGCTTTAATACATACGCTTTACATTTTTGTGAGTGCAAATCTTTTTAACACCTTGTACCATATTTTTAACCGGACTCTCCCGTTTACGAAAGATAATACGATATTTAATTCGGTTTCCCGGTTGACTTCTATATTCTTTCCGTTATTATTCGGAATTATATTTATTGTACTTCAGAATTTTGTATATAAAGATTTAGCAATAACTATACTTACTGTTGGAATAATATTAACAGTAACGTTTTGGCTGAATTATTTCGGGTTTATAAGAAACAGAGACTGAGGACAATTACGAATGATGAATGACGAATGACGAATGACGAATTTAGAAATCAGATATATATAAGGTTCAGGCTTTTTTACATACTCCGAACTCTACAAACTCTACGTGTTCTCCAGCTCTACCAGTTTTTTCAAAAGCCAGTCTTTGCTTGAAACATTGTTTTCGTTCTGCAGAGATTCTATTGTACCGGTTATCTTTTCTTTTTCTGAAGGATCAAGATTAATAATTTTTTTCAGGTATAAAAAGAACTTGTGGAATAAATCCCAATTGATTCTTGAAATTCCTTCATTTCTTTTCAGGTAGTGCCGTGTTGTGTCAATTATGTAAATAATCGATTCATAATCCTTCTTCTCGTAATATATCTTAGCAAGTATTTTTTTTGACTGGAGATAGAAATAATGATTATTGTAACGTACATTATTTAATGTATCGAGTGCTTCATCATACCTCTTTTTATAGAAGCATATTTGTGTTTTGGCAAGATTAAGAGTGGATTCCGACAATTCAGGCAGAACCCTGCTTTTGTATTTATTAAAGAAATTTTCTGCCCATGCAATCTTGTTTACTTCAAGAGCAGCTATAACAGCATTCAGGAAATCAACATAATTGATATATTTGCTCTTACCATATATACCCTTGTCCTCCATCATCTTGAAAACATTGAATGTTTCGGTCTTAAATCCGGGGTCAGGACCATTGCTTCGTACAGTGCAGTAGTTATGAAGCTCTACATATATATTTGCCAGTACATTCTGGCTCAGCTTATTGTGATTATCAATTACGAACTTCTTCAGACGCCTGAAATATTTCACTTCATCGGGTTTTAACATGGTCATGAGTATCAGGTATTTCATGTAAATAACATAATGTTCTTTGCTTATTACAGCAAGGTTATCTTCAACATATTTAATAATTTCATCAAGCAGCCACATCTTCTGCCTGCCCGGCTCATTGCTCTGCCTCAACTGCAGAAACATAAAGTGAAACAGCTTCAGCTTCGTCAGGATGTAATAATAATCCATGTTATCATTTATCTTCTGAAAATCATCTTCATTTATCTTAGTACTTCGTTCAAGAAAATGATTATATGCTTCTACTTCAAGATATATCTGGTTATAATAATAATCTTCATCCCTGTTAAATTGTTTTTCCTGGTATTCCATTGTTTCTTTAAGCGCAGAGTGGAAGTTTTTAGTGAGATTTCTCTGGTGCAGGGTATTTACCAGCAGCGTTTTCTGATATATAACATTTTTTGTACCGGATATATATACAAGGTATTCTTCAATAAGCTTAACAAAATTTGAAAGAAGAATCCTTACTTTTATTTCGCTGTACTTTTCATTTTTAAAAACAAATCTGAAAATATCTTCATTAAGTACTGCAAGCTTATCAAAGTTCTCATTGTACTTTGAAAAATAATCATACAAAGTAACCAAATGCGGGTTTTTATTAAAGAAAGGAGACCTTATAAAATCCCCGAACCTTTTAAACTCTACTACTGAGAGTGCCTTCAATAATTCTTTTATCTTGCTTTCTTTCATTTGTACTTCTTAATTAATCCTAATTATATAAAAAACATCATATATTCTGAACTTTGCGAAACACCATCTTTCTGCACAAATCCAATAAGTTGTCCAAAGAAACCACTTGCTATCCGGTAAATTTTCCTTAAAAACGGCAGAATTTCGAAGAATTTCATTTAATTTAATACTTCATTTATTAAAATATGATGTATTTTTCATGCCTACAAAATGCTTAAAGTTTCTTTGTAAATACAGTATGTTGCATATTATCTTTGAATTGAGTAATCAAGGGTAAAAACCTCCCGCCACGGCGGGATTAAAACAAAGGTTATAATAACCTTTTAATTCCTGGTGAATCCTGAATAAAATAGATTTGCTTATTTTGGGAGAGAGAATAAGCCATCAAAACAAAAAGGGTTTCCGGAAAAAATTTAAAAAAATTTCTCCTTTATCCCTTCTCGATGCTACTGCCGCAGCAAAGAGAAGGGATTGGAGATTGTAAATCAGCTCAGCTTCAATTCATTAAGCTTATTTAACAACCAGTCTTTACCTGTTGCTGTCCTTTCATTTTGAAGTTCAATTATCAAATCATCTATTTTATCAATATCTCCCGGTTCAAGCTTGATTAATTTGTTAAGGTAAATGAAATATTTCAAATAAAACTCTGCATTTTGCGTTGTAAGCTTCTGGTTTCTTCTTATATAATGTTTTGCCGCATCAATTATATACTCAATAGGTTCTTTATCATCCAGTTCATAATATATTCGTGAAAGAAGCATCTTTGCCCTGAGATAAAAATAATAATGACCATAGCTTATATTGTTCAATGATGAAATTGCAATATCAAATCTTTTTTTGTAATAGTTAATTTGTGCTTTCAAAAGATTTAAAGTGTCTGTTTTCAGTTCCGGCAATACGCTGTCTTTATATTTTGAAAAGTACTCTTCAGCAATTGCAATTTTTTTAACATCAAGAGCTGAAAAAACCAGGTTAAGAAAATCAATGTAGTTAATATACTTATCTGTTTTGAACATTTCCTCTTTTTCCATTAACTGGTATATCTTAAACCTTTCAAGCTTATAGCGTATGTCACCTGAATTGCATCTTGTTATGCAGTAATTAGTCAAAGCTCCGAAGATATATGCCCTGACATCATAATTCATTTTTGCAATATTTTTTATAAGGAAATTCTTAAGGTCAATAAAATAATTTTCGCTTTCAGGCTTAACTATTGTCATAAATATCAGGTACTTCATATATATGACTGGATGCTCTTTCTTAATAAGCTTCTTCCTGTTTTCAATATATTGTATGATATCATTTTTCAGCCATATACCGTAATCATCTTCAACTGTTATATTCTGCTTGTGGTAATACATGAAATGAAGCAGGTTCAGCTTTGTTATAATAAAAAAGAGGTCAATGTTAGAGCTTATCTTGCTGAAATTTTCCGGTGAAAGGGAAGTGCTCCTTTCCAGTTCATAATTAAATGATTCCACCTCAAGGAATATCTGGTTATAATAATAATCTTCATCCCTGTTGAATTCTGCCGCCTGTGCTTCAATTGTCTCGCTTAATGTTGTATTAAAATTCTTTGCAAGGTTCCGCTGGTTTAAAGCTGTAAGCAGAAGTGTTTTTTTAAAAATTTCATTCTTTTCCCATTCGCATTGGATAAGGAAATTCTCTATAAGCTTTGCAAAATCCGATGTAAGAGACCTTATTTTAGAGCTGTCATCGCTCTTTTCATGGTAGATGTGTGTAGAAATTTCTTCCATCGAAATATTCTTCGTTTGCAGTGAGCAGAATTTCTTATTCAGCAGTTCATAAAGCTTAATAATATTATGGCTTTTATTATGGAAAGGAGACCTGACAAAATCACCAAACTTTTTAAATTCCTGCAGTGAAAGCCCACGCAGGAGCTCGAACATTTTATTTTCTCTCATAAATATTGCTGTATATATTCAATATTACTAATTAATATGGTACATTAATATATAATTTAAGAGTACTTATGGGTGAGTCAGAAGACACAAACCCCGATTTCTGTCTTCGAAATTTTAGAGTTAAGTCATAAAATATTGATGATTAATGCAAAAAATTAAGCATTTTCCGTTCTATGCATATAAAAACTTCAAAAAATTATGCCAAAAATGACCTGCGTTTGGGCATAATTTATCTTTGGTGATTATAAGAACATAATGTAATTTTGAACCGAGTAGACAAGAACAAGACAACCCGCTTCGGGCGGGAATTAAAGGTTAAACAACCTTATGTTCAGCAAATTAAGAGCAAAGCGCTTCTTAAAAAAACAATGAACATACAAAAACATTTCTCCTCGTTATTTTCCCTTCTCAGGGCAAACCCTGACTGCCGCAGGGATGAGAAGGGAAATAAGAGGGAAAAACTCTTTCGGAAAAGTAATATGAAAAAATTAACTGTAATTCTTCTCGTATCATTTTCAATTCAATTAAATTTATTTTCAACCGGTAACAATGCATTGGGAAATAATCCTTTTGTTTTTCATCAGGGTATTTTTCAAGCTAATAATATCAGGACCTATTTTACAAACACAGGTGTATTTAATAAAGATTTTAGATACTCCAATCCACTTGGAATGGAATGGCCGATAGGTTCAGGTAAAATTGCATTATACTCAACGGGCATTACAACTGCGGCATATGTTCAGGGAGTTCTTAGAATGGCTTCAGTATCATACAATGGTGAGTATGTACCAGGATATATAAACAATTCCTCAGGAGTTCCAATCGTAATTACTAATTCTAATTTCAAAATATATAATGTAAGAAGAACTGATATTCCCGACAGCAATAACTGGAAAAATTGGGGATTGATGGTTCCGTTTGGAGCACCATATGTGGATGTAAATCATAATGGACATTACGAATATTTAATTGATACGCCGGGCGTGAAAGGTGCAGACCAAACAATTTTCATGTGCTTAACTGATGGCTTTCCCGAAGAGCATAAGGTTGGAGAAGGATTCGGCGGCGGAACTGCTCCGTTATTTGCTGAAGTACATATGACTGCATGGGGTTATAATAAAACAGGATTGGAAGATGTTATTTTTATTAAATGGGAGTGTATTAATAAAAATACTCAGCCGTGGAACGGTACTTTCTTTTCACTTGTCAGTAATACCACACTTGGAAATTTGAATGATAATTATATAGGATGTGATACAATCAGAAAGATGAGTTATTGCTATAATGCATCAAACTATGATACTGTTTATGGTTATAATCCGCCTGCTGTTGGGCTAAAGTGGCTGGAATGTTCATCAGGAAATAGTTTAAGCAAGTCGTATGTATATTTTAAATTGTGGTCAAATAATGTAATCCCACCATGTGAAGGACTTGGAGGTGATTCAAATGGCTACATAATGCTTGCTTATAATTTCATGCATGGATTAAAGAAAGATTTAACCCCTTGGGTTGTGCCACCCGGTGGGACTACAAGCTTAATTATAAAAGCGTGCTATTCAGGTGACCCTGAAACCGGAGCAGGATGGAACGAAGGGCAGCCGGGAAACCCTTCGGGCTCAGTAGAAAATTGCGGCGGTCCGAATGTTTTATCGGGGAATATAGTAAACATAAATCCCCCGGGTGAAAGGCATATTGTTATGAACAGAGGCGGTACAAATTTCACAATGAATCCTAATGATACGCAAAGAATAGTATTGGCACAATTTGTTGCAAGAGGTACAAGCAATTTAAACTCAGTTACTAAATTAAAACAGCTTGCAGATAATGTTCAGCAGTTCTGCAATAATGGGTTTGTAATTGGAGTAAATAATATCTCATCTTCATTACCTGAGAGTTATGTGCTTTATCAAAATTATCCCAATCCATTCAATCCATCAACAAAGATCCGCTTCTTAGTTCCCCCTTCGAAGGGGGCTAGGGGGATGATGGATATTAAGCTTACTATATACGATGTGATTGGAAAAGAAATCACTACTCTCGTCAATGAACAACTAAAGTCCGGCACATACGAGATTGAATGGAATGCTTCTAACTTTCCAAGCGGTGTGTATTTTTATAAGCTTATGACTTCAGATTTTGTACAAGTTAAGAAAATGGTTCTTCTAAAATAAAATGATATGAGAAATATCTTAACATATTTAATCATAGTATGCTCATTGTCAAGCATTGAAGTGTTTTCCCAATCCGGTTGGTTTTGGTTAAATCCTTTACCGCAGGGAAATGACATTAATTGTGTAAAATATATTAATGCAAATACTGCTTTTGCTGTTGGAAACAATGGTTTAGTATTGAAATCTACAAATTCCGGTCTCAACTGGAATGTCAGCTATATATCAGATAGTGTATATCTTTATTACGTTCACTTTGTAAATCAAATAACGGGATATATTTCCGGTACTTGCAGCAGCATATTTAAGACAACTGATGCAGGAAATAACTGGATTTTAATGACCATAGAAAACAATTATGGTTTTTATAATTCGATATCTTTCACTTCACCTGAAACAGGGTTTGCATTTGGAAGCAAAGTGATTAAAACAACAAATGGCGGCAATAGCTGGACTACTATTATAAACGGCGCAAATATTAATTCTTCTTTCTTTCTTAATGAAAATACAGGATATATGTGCGGCAGTGTAATTATCTATAAAACAACTAATGGGGGTGATGTTTGGAAAGACGTTTATGGTCCCATAAATAAAACTATACATTCAATATATTTTATAAATAATAATACCGGGATTGCTGTTGGCGGATATGGCTTAATTTTAAGAACAACAAACGCCGGTGCTAACTGGACAGACCAAAGCTATAATACGGAGAACTCATTATTATCTGTTTCCTTTTTAAATGAAAATATTGGTATTGCAGTTGGATGGAATGGTATGTCGAAACGAACTACAAATGGCGGTTTGTATTGGAATTCCATTTTAACATCTTATCAGTCATTATCCTCAGTATCTTTTAATGGTATTGACCGCTGTTTATCTGTCGGCTCTTCAGGCACAATTGTAATATCTGAAAATTCGGGTCTTTCATGGAATAATGTATCATCAATAATAACCAGAAATATTTATGATATTTATTTTACAAACGAAAATACCGGGTATGCTGCTGGTTATGAAGGTTTAATAATGAAAACCACAAATGCAGGTGTGAACTGGAGTTCGCAAAATACCGGTTCACATTATTTAAAAGAAATTTTTTTTATAGATAACAATACGGGCGTAATAGGCGGAAGTGTATTCTTAAAAACTACAAATGAAGGTGCAAACTGGAATATAATACTTCCTTTATCTTATGAAAATGTTAATGCAATACATTTTCCTTCTCCGGATATCGGGTATGCTTCTTCAAGCGGGTACAACTTAGGTAAAGTGTATAAAACAACGGATAGAGGGAGCAGTTGGAATGTAATATGTACCTTTAATTCCCAGAGTTTGAACTCCATTTTTTTTACAAACGAAAATACGGGCTATGGCGGTTTAGGAGCTTTTATATTTAAAACTACTAACGGTGGTATTAACTGGTTTGGAGTTACAAGCGGTATGGTCAGCAGGGTTACATCAATAGTATTTATAAATGAAAATACCGGCTATGCAAGCGGTGAAAATTATTCTATTATTAAAACAACTAATGCGGGAGCTAACTGGACAGCTATTTTCTACGGCCCGGACTCATGGTATTCAAAAACATTTTTTTTGAATGAAAATACCGGATATACTATAGGTGAATATTCAATTGTATTAAAAACAACTAATGGCGGATATAACTGGAGCTCGCATTATATTCCGGGTGATAAGCAAACGAATTCAGTTTTCTTCACTTCAGAAAACACAGGGTATATTGTTGGAAATAATGGAATGATTTTAAAAACAACCACGGGAGGAAATCCGATTGGAATAAGAACAATCACCCAACACTTGCCGGAAGCATTTGTGCTTTATCAAAATTATCCCAATCCATTCAATCCATCAACAAAGATCCGCTTCTTAGTTCCCCCTTCGAAGGGGGCTAGGGGGATGATGGATATTAAGCTTACTATATACGATGTACTTGGAAAAGAAATCACTACTCTCGTCAATGAACAATTAAAGCCCGGTATCTATGAAGTTGAATGGAACTCTGCAAACTATCCGAGCGGTGTTTATTTCTATAAATTATCAACAAACAATTTTTCTCAAACACGAAAAATGATTTTGATTAAATAGTTCGTTAAACTGTTTATGAAATCCCGCTCTGCGGGATTAATAAAATGAAAAATTATTTTAAATAATAATAATACCGGTTGGGCTGTTGGTCAGGATGGGGTAATTCTAAAAACAACAACAGGTGGAAGATAACTATGAAACGAAAAAAGGAATCACATCTTATAATGTTTCGAAACTTGTAATAAAAAAAGGCAGAACTTAAAAGCTCTGCCTTCCTTGTGTCGTCTGCAAACTGCTTTCTCCTTTTCCCCTATAGTGAAAAAGCTGCTGCAGGAATTGCTGTAATAAAACTTAAACTCTTCAAATAGCATTATTTTTGCTTGCAAAATCAATGCTATTTGAACTGCATATAAAATAATGCTTTATACTTAAAAATCCAATGTATTGGAAGAGGTATTATTAATTTTTTTTTGACCACGACGTAAACGTTTCTAATCCATTTTGAAACTTTTATAGTAACACGGATATTGAGATTTTACTTAAAAAACGCAAAAAAAAGGCAGGACTTATTTAGTCCTGCCTATGAAAAATTATCAGCTATACTTACTTCTTCTTCTTCTCTGTTGTTTTTGGAGCAGGTTCTTCCTACGGTTTTGTAGAAATAAAGTCTGTCCGTTTTTTGGTTATTGTGGTTACAAAGCCTTCGGATCCCTTAAAAATCTGATTTATGCCGGATACCTGGATATAATATGATGCAGGTGTTGTATTCATTTTATACAAATTAATTACAGTTATTCTGCCGCTGTTAATTGTAATTGTATAGGTTGGTTCCGGAAAAGATGTTATTGTTGAATCTACAAAATCTTCTGTATTGTAATTTGCAATCAGGTTCAGGAAGCCTGTCATAATACCTTCAGAAACCGAATCGGTACCGATAAACCATTTACCAACTGAATCTTTTCTGACTGTAAAATCCACTTTGTTTGAATCAGTAGATTTAAAAGATACAGATGTAACAGCAAGCGAAGGTATCTGGATTATAATTTTATTTCTAAAATCTTTTAATGATTTTATAAAATTACTTTGCGTCAGGTTTGAGGCAAGAAAAATTTTATTCTCATCCTGTTTCTTGATATATGAATTCTTGAAGCTTATAGCTGATTTACCGAGAATAAATGAGCCTAGATTTTTGCCTTCCTGGTAAACAGTTACAACAGTATTGTTGGCTGAGTCAAGATAACCGGAAAACTTTTCGGGATTTTCGGAAATAATGCTTTCCACTTTAAAATTCTGCAGATCGCCGAGCAGCGGCAATATTGCTAATGTATCTGCAGGATATACAACCGGTTTTGATACCTGCCAGATGCCGTTCACCTTTTCTAATGTTATCGATTCATTGGTTCTAACTATTTCTATCTTATCTATCTTTGCTGAATCCGCATTAAATAATTTTTCATCTATCTTCTCTGTTGTTACCCTGTCTTTGCCTTTAAAGAAAATAAAAACTACAGCGGCCAGTAATACAAAGATTATTAATAAATTTCTTGTTGACTTATTCATAAGTTGTTTTTATGAAATATTTATTTTTGAATTTTATAATTATCACGGCTGATATAATCAGCCGTGATTGTAAGAATTGTTAGCTTTTGGAAATTTTTCTTCTTCTCCAGCGCCATACACCGTAAATCAGAACAATTACCGGAGGAACTACAAGCAATCCGTATTTCAATATTTTTCTTGTGCTGTCTTCGATTGTCTTTATCGGTTTCGGATTTGCATCTTTCAATTTGATCTCGGATAAACCGACATCGTCAGAAAGATAATCAATCATATTTGAGAAAAATATCAGGTTCTCATCAGGTCCCCTGAATTCATCTGTCGGGAAATCACCGTTTCCTATTACTACTATCCTTGTCTCAGGACTTTTATCTTTAATAGTAGTTGGGGCGGGTGTTGAGCCCGTTGCAGTATCTGCAGGAACTGGTTTCCCGTTATAAAAGCTTGAGTATGCACCTGAGAAAATTGAACCGACTAATAGATTGGATGATTTAAACATTGAATCAGGAAGCATTTTCCCCGATGCCTGTATAACAGCAAGTTCATTATCAACACCTGTTTTTGGCGAGGTAATTAATAATGGAATGGTTTTTATTCCCTTAGATGATGCTGCCGAAGTATCAAGCGAGCATGTGAAAGAAAGAAATATCTGCCCGATTCCGGAAAATGCAGGTAGGTCTTTATTAATATTCATAATCTTCGGGAAGTAAGGGAATGGTATCTGTGTATAGAACTGCATTGGTCCTTGCTGCATCGGTACGCTGATATATGCACATTCCTTATCTTTTACAATATTGCTTAGAACTTTAACACCATAACTCTCGAGCATATCTTCCAGTCCTGTTGCTGTAACCTGTGCAAACTGGAACTGCTGCTGTGAAGAAATTGAAACCTTGTTCATTAAGAATATAACTTTACCGCCATTCATCAGATACTGGTCAATAGCAAACTTCAGGTTTTCCGGTACTATTGGAGCTCCCTGCTGCTGCTGCTGCATCATCTGGTTCTGCTGCTGTTGTGGTGCTTTGGGAGTATTTACTATTAGTACAGTTATATCATTAGGTATCGGGTTGTTTTTTGATGCATCAACAGGAACTAATGAATAATATTTGGAAAGGAACTGGCTTACCTTGCCGTATTTATCCATTCCGGGAATTCCGTTGCCTGTTAAAAAACCGACCTTCTTTAATTGTTTTTCTGCAAGACGCTTAATAACACCTGTTATCTCATACTCCAGGTTCTGTGTATTGCCTATGAACGGTAATGTTTCCTGCTTTCCACCGTAAAGGAAAACAATTCCCATATATGCTTTCATAGCTTCAGCCCTGTCGTCTTTCACTGTTTGTATCTGTACCGGCTGAACGCCGTACCCGTCTGCATCTTTTTCCAACTGTGTTTCATCAGAAGGACTGATTATTTCATACTGAAGCTTACCGTTGGAATAGTTTCTGTAATCATCTAGTATTTCCTGCAAATACCGCCTCGTATTGTTATAAGGTGCGGGCAGGTTGTCTGTAAAATATGCCTTCACAACAAGTTTATCTTCAAGTGAACCAACAATAGCTCTGCTGGCATCTGATAAAGTGTATATCTTGTTTGATGTAAAATCCAAACGGAAGAAGAGGTTAACAGAAATAATATTAATCAGAATAAGTATTCCGATAATTAACGCACCACGCAGAAGTGCCTGCTTGCGTTTTGAATCCGTTTTCTTCTGCCTTGAGGCAAGACGTTCATCTTGCTCTTCCGGTGACATATCTGGATTTAATTCTTGATTTTCTAATTCGCTGCTCATTATTAAAACTTATAAATTAAATTATTTTTTAAATTACCACTTTCTGCTTTCAAGAGACATTTTTGTAAGGAAAATTGTCAAAAATATCATCGAGAAATAATAGATGAGGTTCCTTGAATCTATCACTCCTCTTGAAATATTGGTGTAATGATAGTCAGTACTGATATATTCTACCGCCGAAACCAATGTGGGTGATACCTGTACGAGGAATTTACCCATCATAAACAGTGCAAATATTACTACAAAGCTTACAATAAATGCTATTACCTGGTTCTCTGTTAATGATGATGCCAGTATCCCGATTCCGATATAGACAGCTGCCATGAGAATTAAACCAAGGTATCCGCCGATTATGGGACCCGGGTCTACACTGCCTAAATAAATAACTGCTACAAGATATATCACAGTCGGGAGCAGTGTTATCAATGTCAGAACCAATGCTGCCAGGAATTTTCCGACCACGAGCTCATAGTCCTGAACCGGTTTTGTTAGAAGCAATTCTATTGTTCCCTGCTTTTTTTCTTCCGAAAATGACCTCATTGTTATTGCCGGTATGAAGAAAAGAAATACAAAAGGAACCATATCGAACATTGACCTCAATGTAGCATAGTTAGACTGAAAGAAACCGTTGGTGAAAAACCATCCTACTATTACCAGGAATACAATGATTACAATGTATGCCACCGGTGAATTAAAGTAGGATTTCAGTTCTTTTAAGTATATTGTTTTTATGTTTTTCATATAGTTTTATACGTCACTAAAATTCTTATTTTGTTAAATCCCTGAATATATCTTCAAGAGATGATTGTTTGGCCTGCATAGAAAGCAATGTTGCTCTCTGCTCCATAACTTTATTTGAAATAACTTCTCTGAGATCGATACCTTTTTCACCGTAAATATTGTAAATGAAGGAATCATCCGTATCTTTTACAAATTCTACTTTATTTACATTCCTGATTGTTTTTAACTGCGATGTCAGAGCATTTTTGTCACAATTGTTTTTAACTTCAAGAGTGACAATGCTTTGCCCTTTTGACCTTGACTGCAGTTCCTGAGGTGAGCCGTCTGCAACTATCTTGCCTTTATTAATAATAATAACCCTGTTGCATGTTGCCTGGACTTCAGAAAGAATGTGAGTAGATAAGATAACGGTTTTTTCCTTACCTAATTTTTTTATCAGGTTTCTTATCTCAATTATCTGGTTAGGGTCAAGTCCCGATGTTGGCTCATCAAGAATGAGAATCTCAGGATTATTTATCATTGCCTGTGCGAGCCCGACTCTTTGCTTGAAACCTTTGGAAAGCTCACCAATGATCTTTCCTTTCATTTCCTCTAATCCGCAAACACGGATCATTTCGTTTCTTTTTTGTACGACTTTTTCCTGCGGAACTCCGTCTAAGGCAGCTATGTAATCCAGGTATTCATAAACGTACATATCTGTGTAGAGCGGATTTTGTTCCGGCAGATAGCCAAATTTTCTTCTCACATCAAGAGAATTGTCTTCAACATCAAGACCATCAACATCAATTTTTCCTGAAGTTGGAGGAAGATAAGTCGTAATTATCTTCATTGTAGTAGATTTTCCGGCACCGTTTGGTCCCAGAAATCCAAGGATATCTCCTTTGTTTACCTCAAAAGAGATGTTGTCTACGGCTAAATAATCCCCGTAGTACTTCGTTAAATTTGATACTTTTATTGACATAGCTTATTTTTTGTGTAAAAACAATTATAAAAAACATTAATATTAATTCAAATGCAATTGTTGGGTATAAAATAGGGGTTCATTTCATATTGAGACTGAATAATTGCAACCTTCTGATTATATTTGGAGCCTATGGAAAAATGTTTAAACTGCAATACCGAATTAACAGGCGAATATTGCCATAAATGCGGGCAAAAAAGAATTGCCCCGGGTGACCGCTCGGTTCCCGGATTTTTAACCCATTTTGTTGAAGAATTTTTCACTTTTGATACAAAATTTTTCCGCTCTCTCAGGCTTTTGCTCTTTAAACCCGGCAAGCTTACTAATGAATATATTCATGGAAAAGTTAACAGGTATACTTCACCTTTGAAATTGTACCTGTTTATGAGTATTGTTGCATTTTTTGTTTCAAGTTTGATCTCCCCTGATAATATTGAAGACTTTGAAGGTTACGGACCAATAAGCTCTTTTGCAAATGATATTATCGCTTCAAAAAATATTTCTGATGAATTACTTGCAGAAAGATTTAATAATGAAATGAGCTCCAAACTGCCGCTTTATATGTTTGGAATGATCCTGTTGTTTTCGATTCCTCTGAAACTTATTTATTTATCCAAGAAGAGATATTATGTTGAGCATCTTGTATTTGCTCTTCATTTTTTCTCCTTTGTTATGTTTGGCTTTACTTTATCTTTTTTATTGGAATTATTGATTCCTGATATATCTATGCTGATGTTCGTTTTTGTAATTCCTTTTTTCTACTTGTTTATTGCAATACTTAACGTATATAAACAAAGTATAATCCTTACTTTTTTCGAAACTTCATTATTATTTATATATTTTACAATCCTGTTTTTGTTTATGGGAATTACAGCCTTCCTTATTGCAGTGATTTTAATTTAAAGAAGTGAAGAAGTTCAGTTAATGCTGTTGTCAAAGTTTGTAATAGCTTCAGCAAGCCCTTCCCATGAATATTTTTTCTTGAACTCTATTATATTCGGCTGGAATGTTTCTTTTAATTCTTCATCAAAATATTTCTTTAAAGCCTTTGCTATAAGCTCCGGTGCTGATGAAGTTATAATTAATCCCGTTTTTTCGTTTTCAACCATTTCTTTCAATCCGCCTGTATCTGCAACAATTACCGGGGTATCGAAGTGATACGAGATACCGATTATCCCGCTTTGCGTGCCTGAACGGTAGGGAAGAATTGTTACATCTGCGGCAGAAAAATAAACAGAGACTTTGCTGTCGGGTATGTATTTGATGTGTAAGCTTATTTTATCCTGCAGGGAATATTTATCAATTATATCTTTATATTTTTGGAAACTTCCGTACACCTCACCGGCAATTATTAAATGATATGATTCATCAAGCTCATTCATTGATTCAAGCAGAATATCAAGCCCCTTGTAATCCCTGATAAATCCAAAAAATAAAATTACTTTTTTATCACCGGGAATATTTAAGCTTTTCCTTGCTTCAGCTTTACCGGTTATATTTCCATAATGATTATATAACGGATGGGGATGTACAAAAAACTTTGAACCCGGCATTAATTTCTCAAGGTCTTTTCTTGACTCATCATTCAGTACAATAAGCCCGGTATTTTGCCTGAAGAAAAATTTAGTCAGCATAACATCGCCGGTTCTTTTTTCATGCGGTATAACATTATGCAGAATCGAAATAATTTTATATCCTTTTCTTTTTAAAAGGAATGAAACAATTCCAAATGACGGGGCAAAAAACGGCATCCAATAGCTTGTGATTATTAAGTCCGGTTTAAACTTATCGATTCTTTTTGCTGTTTTCCAATATGTAAACGGATTAATGCTGTCCAGTACTCTCACTGCATTTATATCTCTTTTAATATCTTCATCTAACACAAATTGTGATGTACCGGGAAATAAAATCTTAGGATATTGGCGTATAAATGTAAATGCTTTTACATCATGCTCTTTTGATAATGCCTCGAAAAGGGAATCGCTGAACTGGGCAATCCCGCCTCTGTAAGGATAAAAGGGTGAAAGAAAAGCTATTTTCATCAGGTATTTTTATTCAATTACACAAATTCATAAAATAAGTGAATTAAAACAATACAATTAATTTCGAATTTCGACTGCGTGCAGGGAGCTATTGCCAATTGCGAAATGCAAAGCCGGTGTTTTATACTCAATATGAATGAAAAATAATATAGAACAAGCAAGTTGAAGATTCCTGTCTGCACCAAAACTTCTGCCTGGGCAGACAGTTTGGCAGGCAGGCGGAGAGAGTGAAACGGCATCAGGAGGGTCACTGAAATAAGTACGAAAAAATAATTGTTGTAAGGGGCAGTGTCAGGTGTTAGTTTGAATTTACGGATGAATATAGATTAACCTATAATTATGATAGACAAAGAGGGAATTTAAATTTCTTAAAATTCACCTGACACAAGCGTCAGCTTAAGATAACCGGAGGATTTACAATTGCACTTAGACAAGTCATAGAGCTTGAAGGAGCGAAACGGACTCGGGAGGGTTACTAATATAAGTCCGGATAATCAGAAATTACTGCATAAGTTAGATAAACAACTCCGAAATTAATTTACCGGATTACCCCTTTTATATGTGCAATTGTTAATCTTTCAATTCTTCATTCTTCATCTTTGCGGTCTTTGCGGTTTTGCGTGGTGATACGCCGGCAAAAAATCAGAGTTGGGTTCAAGTTGTGTCGGAGTTGGGTTCAAGTTGTGTCGGAGTTGGGTTCAAGTTGGTATCAAGTTGGGTTATCGTTTTTCGAAAACAGGGGTTAACTCATTGCAGTATAAGGAGATAACGCCGTCAGAGATGTGAGATTTTTGATTTAAGATTTGCGATTTTGAGCCGGAATCACAACTTTTTCATCAAAATAATCCGCCTAGGCGGATTCACTATATCATTAACCATTATCGCTATGGGAAAAATTTGGTAGCAAAATATTGTCGCTGATGTTGGAAGAGTTAAAGTGATACTTGAAGTATTTCCGGCTCATTTCAGAACACACCTCGTCTTATCAATTCCGTAGAACGGAATTGATAATCCACCCCTCTCGAGAGGGGAATCCTTTGATTTTTAAGCTCTAAATACACCTCTCCTCCCAGGTGAGGGGAAAGGGGTGAGGTTTTTTCACCAAAAACTTGACAATTAACAATTACTATATTAAATTATATAGTGATGCTTATATAGCTATATAAGCATAAATAATCGTTCTTTGATAATATCGAAATAAATTATAGCATGTCGTAATATTGTTTTAAAATGATGCTCACGAAATTGGTTAGATTTTGGAAGGCTGAAAAAAATATGTATTGAAAAGTGCACTAAAGAGTTCAGAGAGTTCGGAGAGTTCGGAGAGTTCAGAGAGTTCGGAGAGTTCGGAGAGTTCAGAGAGTTCAGAGAGTTCAGAGAGTTCTTAGGATTTGTTTATATTTTAAATCTGACTAATCTGACTAATCTGACTAATCTGACTAATCTGATGAATCTGACTAATCTGATGAATCTGACTAATCTGATGAATCTCTTTTCCATTTATTCATTCCTTTATTAATGCTAACTTTGTGCATATTCACAAAAACTTTATTCAAATATGAGAAAAATAGTAGAATGCGTTCCAAATATCTCCGAAGGAAGAGATGAAAATATTATTAATGCCTGTGCTGATGCAGTAAGGCAGGTTGAAGGTGTTACACTGCTTGATGTTGACCCCGGAAAAACAACTAACCGTACGGTATTTACATTTGTTGGTGACCCCGATTCGATTGTAGAAGCTGCCTTTCAGTTTTCGAAAAAAGCATATGAGCTGATTGATATGACAAAGCAGACAGGTGCTCATCCACGTATGGGTGCTGTTGATGTTGTGCCGTTTGTACCCGTTGCTAATGTTACAACTGAAGACTGCGTAGAGTGCTCAAAACGCTACGGCAAAAGAGTAGGCGAAGAGCTTGGTGTTCCGGTTTATTTATATGAAGAGGCATCAACCAATCCGGATAGAAAAGCATTGAAGCAAATCCGCTCAGGCGAGTATGAAGGGATAAAAAATAAAATTTATAAACCCGAATGGAAGCCGGATTTCGGACCGCAGGAATTTATCCCAAAATCAGGTGCAACGGTTACCGGCTCAAGATTTTTCCTGATTGCATATAATGTTAATATACTCGGCACAAAAGAGCAGGCACACAGGATTGCATTAAATATCCGTGAGCAGGGCAGAAGTGAAAATGAACCGGGAAGATTAAAAGCAATTAAAGCTATCGGCTGGTATGTTGATGAGTATAACATGGCACAGGTTTCTATCAATCTTGATAATTATACAATAACTCCGCCTCATGTTGTATTTGAGGAGTGTGTGAAAGATGCAAAAGAAATGAATCTTGCAGTATGCGGAAGCGAGCTGGTTGGGTTAATTCCGCTTGAAGCAATGTTAATGGCTGCAGAATATTATATTGAAAAAGAAAATTTATTCATCCTTGATGAAAAGCAAAAGATAAGATTGGTAATTGAAAGACTGGGATTAAGCTCAGTATCTCAATTCATACCTGAAAAGAGAATTATTGAGTACATGATAGAAGAAAAGGGCAGTGAACCTTTGGCATCACTTTCAGTAAGAGATTTTACAGAATTAGTGGGAGCCAGAACATCAGCACCCGGCGGCGGCAGTGTTTCGGCATTGATTGCTTCACTTGGTGCAGCACTTGGGGCAATGATGGGATGGATGAGCTACGGTAATAAGAAGTTCGAGCACCTTGATTCAAAGATGAGGAAATTTATCACTCCGCTTCATGAAAATATGAAGAAGCTTATACCAATGATAGATGCAGATACAAATGCATTCAACGATTATATGATTGCAATGAAAATGCCGAAGAACACAGATGAAGAAAAGAAGATAAGAATCGAAAAGATGCAGGAGGGATTGAAGAAGGCAGTAAATGTACCGCTATCTGTAATGAGAATTGCAGACTCAGGCTGGGAATGGATGCTGCAAATGGCAAAGTATGGCAACATATCTTCATCCAGTGACCTTGCTGTTGGTGCTAAATCGCTTGAAACAGGAATATGGGGAGCTTTTAAGAATGTTGAAATAAACCTGCCGCAAATAAAAGATGAAGATTATAAATGCGAAGTAATGAAGGAAGGCAATGAGATAATGGACAGAGCATCGAAGAACTTGAAGAAGGTTGTTGCAGTATTGGAGAAGAGAAAAGAGCCGGGAGTCTGAGAGTTGAGAGTTGGAGAGTTGAGAGTCTGAGAGTTGAGAGTCTGAGAGTTGAGAGTCTGAGAGTTGAGAGTCTGAGAGTTGAGAGTCTGAGAGTTAAGAGTCTGAGAGTTGAGAGTCTGAGTGTTGCTTTCCATAGGGCTTCCTTCCCAGGTACAACCTGGGAAGGAAGCATAAGTGGTAAACTATAAATATCCCGAAATGAAAAATTACTTTATCTTACTTGTATTGCTGCTGCTTCTTTTGAATTCAAGTTATTCTCAAAAGTTAACTAATTTATCTTTAAAGGAGCCGCACAAACATTCCCTAATTAATATTTCATTTCCTGTTTCCTTTTGTGTCCCGGTACCTTTTATTAACTCTTCAATCGGTACTTCCATAGGTTTTAACAAGTTTATTGAACTATCAGTAGTGTATAATTTCTACAGTAATACCAATTACAATGTTAAGGTCCTGGATGTGAGAGTATATTATACATCGAATTCAAATGATAATAAGTTTAAAGGATATTTTGGAATAGGAGCCGGTTATATTTTAACTGAGAGATATATAAAATCAAAAGCAAAGATATTTCCCTTCCTTTCATGTAAAGGAGAGTATGCTCTCGGTAAAGTGGTTTCGATTGGTGGAGAGGTTAAAATTTTAAAGAATAACATGTTCAATAGTTCTGACTATGAATTGCTGCCGATGGCTACTGTAACATTTAAATTACCTGAAACAAAATTTTGATTTCGCGGAATTAAAAAGTTAATTCTTGTATCTGCTGCAATAATATGTCTTATTATAATAATTTATAATGTTAATTACCGTATTTTGAATAACAGAGCTGTAAAAGAAGAAAAACCTTTACCAGTAGAAATTACCAAAATAGATTCTGTTGAAGTATTTAAGAGCAAGCGTGAAATGGTAATATTCAGCAATGGCAATAAATTAAAAACTTATAACATTTCATTAGGAACAGAACCCGAAGGCCCCAAGCAGTTTGAAGGTGATAAGAAAACCCCGGAAGGTAAATATATCTTCGACAGGAAAAATACGGCAACCGGCTACCACCTTTCAATACACATATCATATCCAAACGAACAGGATAAGATAAAAGCCGCATCATTTGGAAAAGCTCCCGGCAGCGATATTATGCTTCATGGGATACCCAATAATGCTGATTTAATCGAATCCTATTATGAAAACAATGATTGGACACATGGATGCATTGCAGTAAACAATAATGATATGGATGAACTGTGGAGAGTGATTGATGTAGGAACACCGGTAATAATTTATCCGTAGCTTAATTTACAATTTTCACTCCTTCCCGGGTACAACCAAGGAAGGAGTAATAAAGTATATAAATTTACGACACTTTCCTCTTATATTTTATCTTCCATTTTAATTCCCAGTTCTTACCATCATCTTTGGACGCTTCCCAGTTCCAGTCAAAGTTATCTTTGGTTATGTTATAGAATACCATTCTCTGCAGGATGTTGTTGCCATCTTTATCTTTTGCTTTGCGTGAGAGAATCATTTTATCACCTTCCATTCCGCCGGTGAAATCAAGGTAGGAACCCATATTATCCACCCATGTTTGAAGCCACATTTTTCTGGCAGGGCTGTACACCGATAAGCTTGTTCCTATAAAGGTCTGATCTGATGTTGAAAAGTTTTCCTGGACTGCACAACTGCCTATAATCTTTGTGATTGTGTTTGTCCCGGTTCCTATTGCTCCGTTCTCGCCATCCCATTCTGCATTCCATTCACCAACCCAGAAATCGAATTGTGATGCTTCAGGTGCTGAGCAGGGTTTATCATTTTGGGAATATGAAACCGTTTGCAATATTATTATTGTAAGTATAAATATAGTCTTCATGTTCTTTCTGTTTTATAATTAGTGATACCTGTTATTGAACCTGCAGAGCAATCACTTGCTCTGCACGGCTGCCCTTGCTAATAACAGGCATCACCTGAATATATTTTATTTAACAAGTATCAGCTTTTTAGTTTGGGCAAAACTTCCGGCTGTTAGTTTATAGAAGTAAACACCGGTCGGATAATTTGCAGCATTCCATTTCACTTCATATGTACCGGGATTCAATTGCTCATTCACAAGAGTGGTTATTTCTTTCCCAATCACATCAAATATAACAAGCTTTACATTTGACGTTTGACGTTTCACATTTGACGGAATATCAAACTTTATCTTTGTTGATGGATTGAAGGGATTCGGATAATTTTGATATAAAGCAAATGTTCCGGGGATTTCAGCATTTATTTCTTTTATACCTATCAAGATTTCATTTAATCCCTGTCCTTCGGTCGCATTATAAAATTTATTTACTGCAACATTCGTAAATGTTTGAGTTAATCCTCTTGACCAGGTAATAACCAGCGAATCTATTACTGCGGCATTTCCAAATCCGAAATGTACATTCAGCATGTTCATTCCGTTAAAGGTGTTCTGTGCGGAGACTTCTCTTATCTGCCATGTTGGAATTCCATTTATGTTTGCTTTGGCTTTTATCCTTGTACCGATTGCAGATAAATTGGAACCGGTCGCTCCTCCTATTCCAACGCATTTTATATTAACCCATTTATAGCCATTGCTTAAATCATTTCTGAAAAGACCTTTGCTTGATGTAATAGCAGGAGCATACAGGTCAAGGTCACCATCATTATCATAATCACCTGCGGAAGCCCCAAAAACCGGTCCGGTGATTCTAACAGCCAGTGCGTCATTTCTTGTGAAAGTACCATTGCCGTTATTTTTATAATACCAGCTAAATTGCCCGCCGTCATTAGTTATATAGCAGTCGATGAATCCATCATTATCGAAATCCCCCCAGACATTAGCCAGAGAGCTTCCCTGGTCTGATACTATAGTACCTACCTCTGCCTGTGTCATATTTGTGTAAGTATCATTTCCGTTATTGCGGTATAACCTGTTATTAATATTACCGGAATAATTTGTTAAGAATGCATCAAGGTCACCATCATTATCATAATCTATCCAGTTCCAGACCTGCCCGTCAACAAGGTCAGTCCCAATATCGGGAGTGTTAATCCTGCTGAAACCCCATACACCGGACTCCTTCAACAAATTTTTATACAGGTAATCTCTTGTCGGCGTATTGGTAGCAGGACCGCTTCCTATAAACATGTCAATGTCACCATCCTGGTCATAGTCAGACCAGATTGGGACAGTAAACGGAGCAAGTGTATCGGTAACAGCAGTAGTATCAATGTTGGTGAATGTACCATTTCCATTATTCAGCAATAAACGGTTTTCATGGTTTATACCTATAAAATTATTTGCAGCGGCAAGAACAATATCAATAAAGCCGTCATTATTATAATCACCGAATGCACAGCCCCATGCGCTGTTATATATCGAATCACCTGTTGCCCCGTTTACCACTTTGGTAAAAGAACCATCGCCATTATTTTTATATAAAGAAGACCCGCGTGCAGAACCTGCAGTAAGCAAAACATCTATAAAGCCGTCGTTATCAAAGTCACCCCAGCTTGTTCCTAAAGATATGTTTTGAACATTAATAGTTATTTTCTCGAAATTGCCATTACCTGTATTTTTATAAATAACAGATTGCCTTGCCACAAACAGGTCGAGCAATCCGTCATTATTATAGTCAACCCATGCGGCACCATTATAGGAGCCAATGGGAAAACCCGGGTCTGATACTACAGGGTTATTGGGGTCAGTAATTTTTACGAAATTTTGTGAATGAGTAATCTGTATGAATGTAAGTAAAGCAAATACCAGGAATTGGAGAGAATAAATAATTCTAAATTTAATTTGCAAAGGCATCCTCCTAATTAAAATTTTTTTGCAAAATATGAAAAAGAATTATATTTCGATTATGTCAAAATTGCTTTTTTTGAGCTGTAAGATTTACGGTAATTTTCCGGGGAGAAGGAATAATGTTTCTTAAATAGTTCACCAAATGAGCTCAGGTCTTCGAATCCTACTGAAAAACATATTTCGCTGATACTAAAATTTGTTTTTTCAATTAATACTTTTGCTGCTTCCATCCTCCTTTTTGTGAGGTACTGGTGAGGTGTTATTCCAAATTGTGTTTTAAATTTCCGCAACAAATGATGCTGTGAAAGACAGGATACTTTCGAAAGCTCATCAAGTGTTACATTATCATAATAATTGGAATAAATATAATCCTTTGCAATATTCAATCTTCTGTACAACTCCATCCTTGTACTTTTTTTAACTGCATTCACACTGTCTGCATCTTTAAAAGTATTAAGCTGAATGCAAAATAGAACATTAAGCATCATATGCAATTTCTCGTTCAATAATACATTATCATATCCGGGAGTTTGAATTGTTTTCCTTATATCATTCAGTAATTTTAAAATTAAAGGATTATGCTGATAAAGCTTTTCAAAGAAATTAACCGGCTCACGGTCTTTCACTTCAGGGTAATCAAGCAGAAAGCTGTCTTTATTATTTAATGAATTAAATACTTCTTCTGTAAACTCTTTTGTAAAATTTACCGTAAACGATTCGACCTTGTTTTCAGACCTGATGTAACTTTCGTACATTGTTCCGTTGTTAAGAATAAGATATGAGTTATCATCGACGCCGTATTTAATATTATCCTTGATATAATATTCAACACCATTAAAAGCGCATTTGATTGAAAGAGTAGTCCAGTGTTCAGGATAATAAATATTGGAATAATACCCGTTCAAAACAGCATTATGGCTGACGAACTGTTTATCCCATTCCTTAAAAGAAAACTTCGGATGAAAAGGGTCAGGAAAATTATTTATTACCTTTAGTTTCATTAAAAATATAAGGATAAACTTTTATAAAAAGTTTCTGATGTAAGTGTAATAAGAAGATGAGTTTAAAGCCCGGATATGGATAAAAAACACCTGCCCCGGAATTGACCGCAGGACAGGTGTAAAATTTTATCACCTGTGAGTTATTATTTATTTTTCTGCAGCAGGCATTGTAAATATGCTGTCTTCAACAGGAATATTAACTTCTATTTTTTCACAGGTTACACTTAAATTTGCCATAGGCCCAACGGATGATTTTACATTTATTGTATAAGGAAATAAATGCCCTGAAACAGACCTGTAATCCCCTAAGAGAATGTCTGAAGTAATTACGTTATCATTCACTCTTTTTGTGTTTGTCTCTTTGATTGTGAGGAAACTTTCAGTATCAATATAATAATAATAAATACCGCCTTCTTTATCAGTCAGTTTTATTTTGTATGCATCAATACCTTCAGTTGTATCAATTCCCATTAATTCAACAGAGCTTCCTTTAGAAGCATAGTTAACCAGTTTTCCTTCAAACTCAGCTCGTTCCTTTATTTCGTTTGACTCGCTGCCTTCAACAATTTCCGGCTTGTTACTGCCCATAAACGGGTTAATCATCCACGCAACAGTTCCATCATATCCCTGCTTCATAACAGCACCCTGCATTGACATTTCAATTAACATGTGGTCCGGTCTTTTTATTGTCTGAGAAAAAGTTATATCCATACCTGCCACTGTCATTTTTCCTGTCATTAACAGGGTCTTGATTGAATTCAAATTTTCTATTCCACCGGTTGCTTCTATATGCTGTTTAATGATTTCATCTGCACTTTGTGAATAAGAGAATTTTACAAATAAAGTTATTTGGAATGTTATTAATAACAGTTTAAAATACTTCATGTGATTAAATTTAATTTTTGGATATGTAACTTTTAATATGTAATCAAATTACCTGAAATGAATTTATTAATAAAGTTAATTGAAAATCTCCCGCATTAAAAAAATAAAAAAATTTTTTTTTAAAATAAAAAATTAGGTTTAAACGTTTTAAACACAAAAAATGGCGAAAACAAGCTGTTTTTACAGAAAATATCATTGTTCGGCACCATAATTCTTCATATTTTTGTATTGTGAATAAGGCAATATACATGACAATACTCATCAAAAAATTGCATATCTTAAAAATTAATTTTCAAAGGAGCTTATTATAATGTTCATGGAAAACAAAAAATTCAACGCATTTGAAATGGCTCAGGCACAATTTGATAATGTGGCTGAGATTCTAAATTTAGATGCTGCAACACGTGATCTACTTAGATTTCCTTTAAGAGAATACAACTTTGCCATCCCCGTTCATATGGATGATGGAACAATAAAAATATTCAGAGGATTCAGAGTACAGCATAATGATGCAAGAGGACCCGGTAAGGGCGGGATAAGATTTCACCCGCAGGAAACAATTGATACAGTTCGTGCACTTGCAACATGGATGACATGGAAATGTTCTGTTGTTGATATACCGCTTGGCGGAAGCAAGGGCGGAGTAATTTGTGACCCTCATAACTTAAGCATGCGTGAACAGGAACAAATCTGCCGCGGCTGGGTTAGAGTAATTGCAAAAGATATAGGTCCGTTAAGAGACGTTCCCGCACCAGATGTTATGACAAACGGTCAGCATATGTTATGGATGCTTGATGAATACGAAGTTATTACAGGACAAAAATATCCCGGACTTATTACAGGTAAACCGGTTGGTATGGGCGGCTCGCTAGGAAGAACCGAAGCTACAGGCTACGGTGTTATATTTACTGTACGTGAAGCTTTAAAAGAATTAGGTTTAAAACCTGAAAATACAACAGCAAGCGTTCAAGGATTTGGCAATGTAGCACAATATGCCATCCAGCTTTACAATCAGTTAGGCGGAAAAGTTATTTGTGTATCATGCTGGGACCAGCAGGACCAGATATCATATACATTCAAAAAGTCGGATGGAATTGACCTTGATAAATTACTTTCAATCACAGACAGGTTTGGCGGAATTAATAAAGATAAAGCTAAAGAGCTCGGGTATGAAATACTTCCCGGTGATGCATGGATTGACCAGAAAGTAGATATTCTTTTACCATGTGCAATAGAGAACCAAATAACCGGTGAAAATGCATCAAGAATAGATGAAAAAGTAAAGCTTATAGCAGAAGGCGCTAACGGACCTACAACACCTGAAGCAGATAAGATAATCCAGGAAAAAGGCATATTTATGGTTCCTGATTTTCTTGCAAATGCTGGCGGCGTAACCTGCAGTTATTTTGAGCAGGTACAGTGCAACATGAATTATTTCTGGGAAAGAGATGAAGTTCTGGGTAAGCTTGATGTAAAGATGACCTCGGCATTTCTCGCAGTTAGTGAACTGGCAAGAAAGAGGAAACTTTATATGAGAGATGCAGCTTATGTGATTGCAATCAGCCGTGTTGCACAGGCATGTAAAGACCGCGGCTGGGTTTAATATTAACTTTTAATTAATTATTTTTATTTTATTCCCGGGGTCATTGCGGCTCCGGGAATTTAATTCTATTTTATACCTCTTCAGGACTTTTACTGTGAAAGAAAATGTAATATCATCATTTAGCCGTGTTTCTTTTAAGACCGGTCCGGGATTCAGCTTTATAGGGTCAGGCGAAATTGGCGGTAAAGCCAAAGGGCTTGTATTTATTAAAGATATTCTTGAATCAAATGAAGATATAAAAAAAATAAAAGATATTCCTGTTTCTATTCCTAAGCTTACAGTATTGACTACAAGTATTTTTGATGAGTTTATGGAATTGAATAAGCTTTATGATATTGCTTATTCACATGAAGCAGATAATGTAATAGCAAATGAATTTCAGAAGGCAAGCCTGCCTGCTTCATTGGTGGGAGACTTGCGTTCGCTTGTAAAGTCAACACATATACCGTTTGCAGTGCGTTCTTCAAGCTTGCTGGAAGATGCAATGTATGAGCCGTTCGCAGGAATTTACGGCACAAAAATGATTCCGAATAATCAAACGGATATCGACTCACGTTACCGGAAACTGACCGAAGCAATTAAGTTTGTTTATGCTTCTACTTTTTTCAAGAGAGCTAAAGATTATATAAGAGCAACAGGCAAGAATATAGAAGATGAAAAGATGGCAGTAATAATCCAGGAGGTTGCAGGAGAGAAACATGACAGCCGTTTCTATCCTGATATTTCGGGAGTAGCACGGTCATTTAATTTTTATCCTGCAGGAAAGGAAAAAGCATCAGATGGTGTTGTTAACTTAGCTCTTGGACTTGGAAGAACAATTGTTGACGATGGTGTGTCATGGAATTTTTCACCTTCACATCCTGCGGTACAGCCCCCTTATGCAAATATTGATGAATTAATCGAAAACTCGCAGAGGACATTCTGGACTGTAAACCTTGGTACTCCTGCCTTTTATGACCCGACAAAAGAAACTGAATACCTGCTGCACCTTGATATACACGAAGCGGAAAAAGACGGCACAATGGAGTTATGTGCATCAACATATTCTGCTGAAGCTGATGTATTGAAGCCGGGTTTATTTTTAGCCGGTCCAAGATTTATAAACTTCGCTCCGATATTAAAATATAATGCATTGCATTTGAACATGCTTATGAAAGCAATGCTGAAAGTTTGTGAAGATGCAGTAAAATCTGCAGTGGAAATTGAATTTGCAATAACCATAAAGGGCAATGAAGCATTGCTTAGCTTTTTACAAGTAAGACCCATGGTTGTTTCAGATGAGGAAGTTGATATAACTGATAAAGAGTTTGAAAATAAAGATAACTTTTTATCTTCAACACATGTGCTTGGCAACGGTACTGTTGAAACAATATTTGATATTGTATTTGTTAAACCGGAATCATTTGAAACAAAGAACACACCTTTAATTGTAAGTGAAGTAGAAGCCGTTAATATTAAGTTAACAAAAGAAGGAAAGCCGTATTTACTGATGGGCTTTGGCAGGTGGGGAAGCTCTGACCCGTGGCTTGGTATTCCTGTTGAGTGGGGTCAGATATCGGGTGCCAAGGTCATTGTTGAATCAATGCTTCCGAATATTAATGTTGAGTTAAGCCAGGGTTCACATTTCTTCCATAATATTACAAGTTTCCAGGTATTATATTTTTCCATTCCTTTTAATGAAAGTTCGAAGATAGACTGGCAGTGGCTTGGAAAAGTTCAGACAGTCGAAGAAAAAAAATATATTAAACACGTCAGGTTAATAAAGCCTTTGCTTGTAAAAGTAGACGGGCGTACAGGAAGAGGAGTTATCCGCAAGATGATTGAAAAAGCCAAGTCAATAGATAAAATTCTTGCATCATTACAGGAGCGTGCGAAAGAGCTCAATTGCTTATACAGGATTGAAGAATTTCTGAATCAACCCAATCTTGATTCAGATACAGTATTGCAGGAAGTAGTTAAAGCAATTCCCCCGGGATTTCAGTATCCTGATATTTGTGCCGCAAAGCTGTCCATTGAAAAAAAGATTTACCAGACTGAAAATTATGCAGATACAAGATGGATGATGGAAGCCGATATTGTTGTACAGGGAAATATTACCGGCACACTCAGAGTAAATTATCTTAATGACAAATCTGAGCTGGATGAAGGTCCTTTTTTAAAAGAAGAACGAAAGCTTATTAATACAATTGCCGAACGTATCAGCAGCTATATACTCCATAATAAGTTAAAAGTCGTTTTTAAAGAGTGGAAAGATTCGCAGGAAGGTATATCAACAGGAAGCCAGAGAGATGAATGGAGAATTGCACTTGACTTGCTGAGGGAAACAGACCGTAATCTTTACCAGCTTATAGCCAGGAAGATGATGAACTTCTTATGCTGGAGCGGTATTAAAGAAGCAGAGGAATTACTGCTTACTTCGTCTATTACAAAAAAGGGCAAAGACAGGAAAGACCGTTCGATTATAGAATATGAAAACCGTCCTTTAGAAAAAGAGAACCTTCAGGTAATAAGTGAACAGGTATTTAATATTGCCGCAGATAATTTAAGTGACGAAGAAATATTATACAGGATACAAAAATGGATTCAGGAAGATAAATCAAGCTTTCTTGTCAGGATACTTGAAAACCTTGGTACAACACTTCCCGAAATAGCTGATGCAATAAGGAGATACATCAGCATATCACCCGAAGAAAAACCTTTATCCTCATCTATTGTAGAGGGGCTTCATGTTTCATTGATAAGAAGGTTCTTATCAGACCAGCTTCAATTTATCAGTATAGCAAAGAATTATGTTGAGATTAATGACTTCTACAGCCTGCTTCAAAGGATGATATATCCTTTAAAAAGCCATGGCAAGCTTGGCGGCAAAAGTGTTGGTTTGTTCATAGCTAATAAGATATTAAAAAAGAATGAAGAGCATAAAGACCTGTTTGCAGGAATAAAAACCCCGAAGACATGGTATATTACATCCGATGGTATTATAGATTTCCTGCATTACAATAATCTTGAAGAAGTCTTTGAGCAAAAGTATAAAGACCTTGACCAGATAAGGCAGGAGTATCCGTATATTGTCCAGGTATTTAAAAACTCTTCATTTCCTCCGGAACTTGTAAAGAATTTATCGGTAGCAATTGATGATTTCGGGAGCTGCCCGTTAATTGTAAGAAGCTCAAGCTTGCTTGAAGACAGAATGGGTGCTGCATTTTCAGGGAAATATAAAAGCCTGTTCGTTGCAAACCAGGGAACAAAACAGGAAAGATTAAACGCTTTGATGGATGCAATTGCGGAAGTATATGCTTCTGTTTTCAGTTCGGACCCGATTGAATACAGGTCTGAACGCGGATTGCTTGATTATAATGAAGAAATGGGTATCATGATACAGGAGGTTGTTGGCACAAGAGTCGGCAAGTATTTCTTCCCTACATATGCAGGTGTTGCTTTCAGTAATAATGAGTTCAGATGGTCTTCAAGAATTAAACGGGAAGACGGGTTAATACGTTTGGTTCCGGGGCTTGGAACACGTGCTGTTGACAGAGTCAGTGATGATTATCCTGTTCTGATTGCACCTGGACAACCGGGATTAAGAGTAAATGTTACGGTTGATGAAGTTCTGAGATACTCGCCTAAAAAGCTGGATGTAATTAATCTTGAAACAAACAGGTTTGAAACAATAGAAGTAAATGAGGTTTTAAGATTATACGGCAATGAATATCCTTTTATTACAGATATTATTTCTGCAGTTGAGTTTGACCAGATAAAAAAAGTAATACATATTGATTTTGATTCAAACAGGTACGATTTTGTTGTTACGTTTGATAAGCTTATAGGCAGTACCAATTTCATCAAAAAAGTACAGGCAGTAATGAATGTATTGAAAGAGAAATTAAATACTCCTGTTGATATAGAGTTTGCATCAAATGGAAATGATTTTTATTTACTGCAATGCAGACCTCAAAGCTATTCAAAAGAAAGCATGCCTGCACCGATTCCGCAGGATATACCAAACGAAAAAATTATTTTCACTGCGAACAGGTATGTTTCAAACGGCAAAGTACCTGATATTACACATATAGTTTATGTTGACCCGGATAAATATACTGATATACCTGACCTTGATGGCTTGAAAGCTGTTGGCCGTGCTGTAGGACGGTTAAACAAGCTTCTTCCCAAGAGGCAATTTATTTTAATGGGTCCCGGAAGGTGGGGCAGCCGCGGCGATATTAAGCTTGGTGTGAATGTTACTTACTCCGATATTAATAATACGGCAGTGCTTATTGAAATTGCCAGAAAAAAAGGTAACTATATACCTGACCTGTCATTTGGAACACACTTCTTCCAGGATCTTGTGGAATCTTCAATACGTTATTTACCGCTTTATCCTGATGATAAAGAAATTATTTTCAATGAAAAGTTTTTACGCGGAAGCAAAAATATATTAAAGGAAGTACTTCCCGAATACAGCTACCTGAGCGATGTAATAAAAGTTATTGATGTACCTGAATCGGCAGACGGGCATACATTAAAAGTATTAATGAATGCCGATCTTGATGAAGCAATTGCTTATATTTCCATTCCGACAACAAAGCGGCAAAGAGATGCTGAGATTATTCAGAGGTCTGGTGCAAGGTCAGATGATTTCTGGAGATGGCGTTACAGAATGGCTGAAAGAATTGCATCAATGATAGATGCCGAAAGATTTGGCGTGAAGGCGTTTTATGTTTTCGGAAGCACTAAGAATGCAACTGCAGGTCCTGAAAGTGATATTGATATTATGATTCATTTCAGGGGAAATGAAAAGCAGAAGGAAGAGCTTTTGATGTGGCTTGAGGGCTGGAGCTTATGTATTTCTGAAATGAATTATCTGAAAACAGGTTATAAGATTAAAAATATTCTTGATGTAAAAATAATTACGGATGAGGATATTGCAAACAAGGATAGCTTTGCGGTTAAGATTGGTGCAGTAACGGATGCAGCGAAAGCTCTTTCATTAGGTAAGTAAGATTCAATTACGAATGACGGATTAAACCTATCTTCTTTTTCCCCTGCATGCATGCAGGGGAAAAAGAAATGCATTAACACCCACAAGGTTTCAGGGCAGGCAAGTTAACGAACTCTACACACTTCAATGCACTCCACACTCTCAATGCACTCCACACTCTCAATGCACTCTAATCACTCTAATCACTCTATACACTCTAATCACTCTATACACTCTAATCACTCTATACACTCAATACACTCTTACAGCATATCTTCAAAAAACTTTTCCAGTAATTTTTTTTGTGATTTGGTATATGTATAACCTTCATCTTCAAGAAGCTTAAGTCCCTGCATGCCCTTTTTTAATTTAGGCTCTATTTTTATGGCAGCTTTTAAAATTTTTTCTGCATCATCATTTTCATTCATTATATACATAGTTAAGGACATCCCAAGCAATGCATCCCAGTCTTCATTATCTAATTCAAAGCTTTTACTTAAAGAAGCAATAGCCAGCTTATACTCTTTATTTTCAAACAGCATCCAGCCAAAGTTATTATATGCAATTTGTTCATCCGGGTTTAGCTCAATGCATTTAACGAAATCTTCTTTTGCCTTTTCATATTCTTTTAAGTTATTGTATGCTCTTGCCCTTGAAAGATATGCACCATAATATTTGGGAAACATTTCTATTGCTACGCTTAGGTCCTGAATTGCACGCATATCATCACCTAAATATGAATAGGTACGCCCCCTGTCATAATATACTTCTATGTAACTGTCATCAAGAGAAATTGCTTTGTTAAAATCATTCAGAGCACTCTGGTAATTATTGGTATAAAGATATGTTTCACCGCGTCCTTTATATCCGTAAGGGTCTTCGCTGTCAATTGATATAGCAGTATTATAATCTTCCAGGGCTTCTTTATATTTACCCAGTTCATTATACAGGTTCCCTCTTGCAATTAATGCATCAGTGTCTTCATGCTCCAGCTCTATAGCCATATTCAGATCTTTTAATGCATCTTCATACTGCTCCAGTTTTTTATATGCTAATGCACGGTTGTAGTAACCTATTGCTGAGTTAGGAAGTATCTTCAGGTAAGCAGTATAATAGAAGAGAGTTTCTTTATAATTTTTTGCGAGATAAGCATTATATCCTTTAAAGAAATAATCGTTTGATTCTTTAAGCTGAGGATTATTTAAATATTCGTTACGTACACTAAAAATTTCATTGATAGGAATTGCAAAGTTTAAATTCTGCCCTTCTTTAACCTGGAAAGTACTAATGCCGACCAGCTCCCCTTTAGAATTTATTATAGCTCCGCCGCTGCTTCCCTGTGAGATGCTTGCACTTATTTGTATATAAGTATCTTCATCAAAGCTGCGGATTCCGCTTACTATACCTTCTGATATTGTATTCTCATAACCCATCGGACTTCCTATTGCGTAAATTTTTTCCCCGACTTTTACGTTTTCACTGTTGCCTACTGCTATTGTCTTAAAATTCTTTTCATTTACTTTCAGAATCAGAATATCTTTTTCAATATCAGCTGCTTCAATTGTAAAATAATTAATAAATTCTTTGTTGTGATATACAGCAATCTTTTCACATTTTGAAAATACATGGTAATTTGTGATAATAATCCCGCTGTCATTTATCACAACGCCGCTTCCCTGTTTCATCGGCTTACCTTCAAAATCATAAGCTACAATTACAACAATAGCATCATTAACTTTTTCGAAAATTTCCTGCGCGGTTAGTTCCTGTGAGTAAACGGGATTAGAAAATATATAAATAAATACTGCAAATATTGAAGTGATTGTAAGTTTTTTTAACATATTATTGCGGCTAAATTATAATTTATAATATAAATTATATATTCTTTAATAAATATTAAAGTCTTTTAGAGTGTGATTATGAGATTCATCATAATCATCATATTCTTCAAATTCATCAGTTCAGTCAGATTAGAAGCTTCAACTCAAAGTACACGAAGGTAACAAAAAACACAAAGAAAAGCTTTAATGATTAGAGGACAAGGGGTAATTCGTTAATGTATAATGTATTTATAATAAAAAGATTTTTTTTGATATTTCGAAAGATCTTTAATCCTGAAAAATCACCCCTTGATTTCAATCCCTGCAGGAATTATAAAGCAAGGGGTGATTTTTCAATATTATAGTCTTTAAATATTTATCTAATTCTTCAGATATGAGAAATCATAGTTATTAAAACGAATCACCCCTTGTCCTCTAATCATTAAAGCTTTTCTTTGTGAACTTTGTACCCTTTGTGACCTTTGTGTTAAAATTTCTTTTTAATCATAGTAATCATATTAATCTGAGTTAATCTGTGGCTCAAGCTTTTCCAATTCGATATTGGCAATTCGATATTCGAGATTGAAAAAATTCTCCCTTTTAAACGTGGAAAGATTTATATAAATTAGCATATAATCCAAAATATATTGAAACGTTTATTAATATTACTTATTCTCTTATCTGCTGTAACAATAACCGTTTATACGCAGGATACAGAGAAAAGCCATGCTCAGTCAAAAGTAAGAGCTTATGTTACAGATGAAGCAGCTGTTCTTTCTTCATCCGAAATCAGCTCACTTGAAACAAAGCTTGCAGATTTTGAAAAAGAAACTTCCAATCAGGTTGTCGTTTATATAGTTTCTTCACTGAACGGTGAATCACTTGAAGAAACATCGTTTGAGATAGCTGAGAAAAACGGCATCGGGCAAAAAGGGAAGAATAACGGAGTTCTGTTATTTATCGCTATTAATGACAGAAAACTCAGAATTGAAGTAGGCTATGGCCTTGAAGGTGCTTTACCTGATGCCTTATCAAACCAGATAATCAGGAAAGAAATCACTCCTAGCTTTAAGCAGGGAAATTATTATGCGGGAATTAATGCCGGGGTTGATGCAATTATCAAAGCAACAAAGGGTGAATACGTTCAGGAAAAAAAAACTAGTGAAGATAATAAAAGCATCGGAATTGGTTTTTGCGGACTTCCAATATTAGTAATAGTTATATTCTTTTTCTTTGGAATATTTTTTATAATATCTATTATCAGGCGTTTGTTTGGCTGGACAGGAATTGGCGGAAGCAATAGGGGCTGGTGGAATTCAGGAAGCGGAAGCAGTTGGGGGAGCGGCAGCGGTTGGAGCAGCGGCAGCGGCGGTGGTTTCTCAGGCGGAGGGGGATCGTTCGGCGGCGGCGGCTCTAGCGGAAGCTGGTAAGATGGGTGCAGGTTTGTGGTTGCAGG
>Ga0209819_10000002_pt1 | contig 92805 bp, 88 predicted proteins | sample PPLLak2March2015_FD_187248 | JGI IMG/M metagenome (GOLD analysis project Ga0209819, IMG submission 187248) | Freshwater sediment microbial communities from Prairie Pothole Lake near Jamestown, North Dakota, USA - PPLs Lake P7 Core (1) Depth... | ecosystem: Environmental > Aquatic > Freshwater >... | reverse complement strand
TTTGTTGATTTTTATATGCAGTACAAATACCCAATGGATACCACAAAACAGCGGGACAAGCACTCATCTGACAGAAATCCGTTTTATTAACCAAAACACCGGCTGGGCATGCGGGATAAACGGATTGATACTTAAAACTACAAACGGCGGCACAAACTGGACACAGCAATTTACCGGCATAAATGACAAAGTTTTAAACAGAATAAGACCTGTAGATGAAAACGTTGTTTACTGCGTAGGAGGCTTTGAAACATTTTTAAAAACAACTAATGGTGGTATAAGTTGGCAGATTATTAAAAACGGACCTTTGGGACAAGGACATAGTTACTATGCTCTTCACTTTCTAAATCAAAACACTGGTTGGTACTGCGGAACAGAGCAGCTTGTTTTTAAAACAACAAATGGTGGCATTACTGTTGATTCATTTTTTACTTATGCGAATAATGTAAGGGATATATATTTTCAAGATATCTCAAATGGCATTGCATGCGGTGAAGGGGGTATAATATATAAAACCACAAACGGTGGAATCAACTGGTATCAAATTTATGTACCTGTGGGTTCAGAATCAGCCGATTTTATGGATTTATCATTTGTTGGAGACACCGGATGGGCTGTGGGGAGGACAAACAATAAGGTCTATAAAACAACAAATTTCGGCTTAAACTGGGATAGTGTTGTCAGAATAATTCAAAATCCAGCAATTCATAGCTATAGTATTTTTTTCAGTAATGTTTATAAGGGATGGGTCGCAGGATCTCATTCTGTGATTGGCGATGCTGGAAGAATATACAAAACAACTAATAGCGGTTATAACTGGCATGAACAAGTGGCAGACAATTATTACGCTAATAGTTCAATTTTTTTTATTAACGATAATGTTGGATGGTGCGTCGGAGTTTTCGGAAAGATATTAAAGACAACTACAGGGGGGCAATTTGTTGGAATTTCTAATTCAGGAAATGAAGCTGTGGAAAATTATAAGTTATACTGCAACTATCCAAATCCATTTAATTCTCAGACAATAATAAAATATCAGTTATCTAAGAGCAGTAATGTTAAAATTGTTATTTATAATTACATGGGTCAGGAAATTGAAACTATTGTAAATGAATATAAAAATAAAGGTAGTTATAATGTAAAATGGGATGCATCAGGTCTTGCAAGCGGTGTGTATTTTTATAAATTAATTGCAGATGATTATATATATACTCAAAAAGCAGTTTTAATAAAATAATTTAAAGAAGGAGGTTATATCCAATAATATCTATAGAATAAATTATAAGAATATAGAAAATTCTATAATACTCAAACTATTGTAAATATAAGCGGACACGGTTTTTAATAGTTAGAATTTATTGGTCGGCAAACCGATATACCTATCAAATTTCTTATAAATTTCCGGGGCAGTGTCAGGTCTGTCTTTGTTGATTATAAGGATATATGAATAATAAATTAAACCAATCAAATAATAAATTAGCCATAAATTACTTCGAGTGACCTGACACAGAAACGATAGTTTTCAATTAATCTACATGTTTGTAACTCACCTTACGCAATTTCGCATTGGTATTCTTGCTAAGTCTTTTGATCAGAATAATCTTCATTTTTTCGTAATGTTATTAAATTTGTAAAATTGTTAATGAAGAAATAATCCCGGGATTTAGTAAGCTTAATGGATGATTTTAAAAAACTTACTAAGTCCTGAGTTAATCAATGGAGTGAATATTTAAGTTATTTATCAAATTATCCGGTATTCAGAACTTATTCGTGTTTATAGACTTAGCAAGAAATCCACGAAAGTGCGTAAGATGACTTATTAAGTATAATATTGGCAGAATAGATTTTATTAACCAACCAAGTCGGGATGTATCTGGTCATTCGGTAGATCCGGTTAATGGGAATTATTAATACAGTTTTCATGAATGCATTTTCCTGTTGAGAAATCTTCAAAGGAAATGCATTTTTACATTATTTCATATTAATTTCTATTGTACCGGTATAACCTTAATTTTTCATTCTTTTTTAAGTTTGTATTTATCATATTGTAACTGCCCTGAAACCAATTAAAGGCAGAATGAAGACAACACTATTTTTCCTGCTAATTTTAATGGCAAATATATTTGCCCAGCCGGTTATTAATCATGTTCCAATTCTCGATAAATTTATATGGCCTGATACAGTTGCCGCAGGGGTTTCTTCTGCTTCCGGTATTGATTCTGTCTGGGTGAAATGGTATAAAAATAATACATCCACCGGAATCAGGCAGTTTAAACTGAACAATGTATCGGGAGGTTTTTATCAGGGTGCATTTAATTCTACTTTACCTGAGCTCAGCTATAACGATTCAATTTTTTATAAAATATTTGCACAGGATGCTTCATCTTATCACAGGAAAGATTCCACTATCCTCTACAGTTTCAGGCATATCTATTCTTATATCGTTGTCATAGGGAGGGGGATTGATTCTGTTTCGTATCCTTTTTATACATTCTACCAGGATGCAAGAACTCAATTCTTAATAACTAAAAATGAGATACTCGCAGCGGGAGGAAGTTTCGGGAACATCTTCAAGCTCGGATTTTATGTACGGACTGCTGTTCCGCACGTGATGAATTCGTTTAATATTAGAATGCAAAATACATCTTTGACTTCTTTGAACGGATTTGTTAATTCCGGTTGGACTACAGTGCATTCAGGCACATATACTGTACCCGGAACAGGATGGAGATTTATTACACCGCAGCAAAATTTTTCCTGGAATGGTAATAGTAATATATTAATTGAAATTTGTTTTGATAATGCCGGATATACGCTTGCTTCAAAGGTCTGTGCAGCAAATGCACCCGGAATGACATGGGAAAACCACCAGGATAATGCTTCCGGATGTGTCTTGACCGGCGGCGCAGTTCAGCCATTGCGTCCGGATTTTTTTATGCAGATATCACCTACAGTTGGTTCTAATTCGCAGGGTCAAATACCCGGTGAATATTTTCTCTCGCAAAATTTTCCAAATCCTTTTAATCCTGTAACGGAAATAAAATATTCCATCCCGGTGGAATCATTCGTTAAAATAATTGTAAGTGATGTAACTGGCAGGGAATCTGCAATATTAGTGAATGAAATAAAACAACCGGGAGAATATGGAGTTTCATTTGATGCTTCGTCACTTGCATCGGGTGTTTATTTTTACAAAATGGTCGCAGATCCCTTTGGGAAAGCCGCTGGATTTACAGCTGTAAAAAAATTTATTCTGTTAAAATAAAAATTAGTAATAATACTTTAATATTTTTAATTAACTACAATTAACCTATGCCATTCACAAAAGAACAATTTATAAATGTATTTGTTCAATACAATGATTCTGTTTTTCCGGCTCAAATATTCTTTGTCCTTCTGGCTTTAGCAGCAATTTATTTTTCAGCAGGTAAATACAGCATCAAAAATAAAGCTGTAATGCTTATCCTTTCATTTTTATGGTTATGGATAGGCGTTGTTTATCATTTAATTTTCTTTGCAAAAATAAATCCGGGTGCATATCTATTTTCGGGGTTGTTTATACTGCAAGGAATATTTTTCATTATCTCATTTCTTAGAGGGAATGTAATATTTGAGTTTAAAAAGAACACATTCTCATTTTTAGGAATGATATTAATATTATATGCTTTAATAATTTATCCGCTTCTCGGATATTTTTTCGGACATGTGTATCCGGCTTCACCAACTTTTGGACTGCCATGCCCGACCACCATATTTACATTTGGCATTCTGTTAATGGCCGCCAAAAGAACCCCGAAATATTTATTGATAATTCCGGGCTTATGGTCGCTGCTTGGCGTTTCTGCTGCATTTCAGTTTGGTATATATGAAGATATCGGGCTGCTTGCATCTGCCTTGATTGGGATTACTGCCATATATATGAAGGACAGGAAACTCCCTGAATCTCAATTGAGCAAAGCTTAAATTTTCATGGCAGGCAAATCCTGCCTTTTTTATTACCGAAAATAATAGTATTAAGTACCCATTATTAAACTTAATTTTTCATAATTTATTCATAATTTGATAAATGCTGCTTAGGATTTTTATATATTTTACTCTCTTGATAGCTTTTTCCTCAGGTGAATTTGCATTTAATTCTGCACTTACATTTAAGCTGGGTAATGAAACGCTTCTCGATGACCTGAGCAGTATTAAAGGCAAACGCATCGCCCTGATAACAAATCAAACCGGTATTGATTCAAGAGGGTTTTTCTTCCTCGATGTACTTATAGAAAGGAAGATTAATGTCGTAAAAATATTTTCTCCTGAACATGGAATAAGAGGGAATGAGAATTATGCCGATATTGATGCATCAACAGGTATTCCAATTGTTTCAATATACGGTGCTAAAACCGCACCGGCACCCGAAGACCTGGAAGATGTTGATGTGCTTATTTATGATATACAGGATGTAGGTGCAAGATTTTATACTTATACCTCAACCCTGAACGATTGTATTGGTTCTGCAATAGCAAATAAAATACAAATGATAGTTTGTGACAGGCCGATGATAATTAACGCAAATTATGTTGATGGCTTTATGCTTGATACTTTATTCAAAAGTTTTGTCGGGACAATTCCCGTTCCTATTTGTTACGGTATGACCTGCGGTGAGCTTGCATTATATTTAAATAAAGAAAGTTTTGGAAATTCCGGTTTAATTAAAGTATCCAAAATGGAAGGATACTCAAGAGAAACACAGTTTGTAACATTAGAGCTTCCATGGATGAAGCCTTCACCGAGCATGTTCACAATATGGACTGCTTCAACATATACCGCTACATGCTTTCTTGAAGGGACAAATGTCTCCGAAGGCAGGGGAACGCCCAAGCCGTTTGAATATTTCGGGGCACCATGGATTAAAAGTGATGAACTTGCAGAAGAATTAAATAATTACGGGCTTGATGGGGTTAACTTTAATGCTGTAACATTTACTCCTTCACAGCAGATATCAGCTTACCCGCCGAAATTTTTTAATGAAGAATGTAACGGTATATATATTAACGTTACAGATAGAACTAAATTTCAACCGGTTAAAGCCGGTGTCGCAATATTAGTTAGCTTGAAAAAACTATACCCGGAATTTCAATTCAATATAAATTATTTTATCGATAAGCTGGCTGGTACCGACAGACTGAGAATGATGATAGAGAACGGAGACGGCATGAAGCAAATCACTGATTCATGGCAAAATGAATTAAAAATTTTTAAAGAGAAAAGACAGAAAGTATTATTATATTACTAAATTTATATTTCCTGTTCATCGCAATTACAATGAATTACAACAATAATGTCTAAACAGGATTTAAAAGAATTATTCAAAAGATACAAATCGGATTCACAGATCTACCACGACCTGCTGAACTTCCGTGTCAGGGAAATACTAATAGTTACAACCCTATATGATGCTTATATTCTTGAGCAGGAAGAAAGCTTAACCGAGCAGATATTCGGTGAATATTACAGCTTGAGCTTAACCTCGGCACCGCGTATTACAAGTGCCGCATCAGGGCAGGAAGCTATGGAATACATCCGTGCACGACGCTTCGATATGATAATTCTTACTATGCGTATACCGGATACTTCACCTTTCGAATTAAGCCAGGAAATTAAATCATTCGATAATGACCTCAATGTTTTCCTTCTTCTCTATGATAATAATGACCTGAAGCAGTTAGGTGACAAAAGGGACCACATTGCGGGAATTGACAGGGTATTTGTCTGGAACCGCGATTCAAAAGTGTTTCTGGCAATGATAAAATATCTTGAGGATAAGAAGAATGTTGATAATGATACAGCAGTCGGGCTTGTGAGGGTTATTCTGCTTGTTGAAAATTCCGTTAAATATTACTCGCGTTACCTGCCTGTCTTGTACAATGAAATACTTATACAGACTCGCCGCTTGATAGAAGATGAACACCGCGAAGAAACAAAGAAGATACTCCGTATGAATGCCCGTACCAAGGTGCTTATGGCTTTGAATTTTGAAGAAGCAGTTGAAATTATCGAGAAATATAATGAATACCTGCTTTGTGTTATATCGGATGTGAAATATCCTATGAATGGTGAAAGCAATCCCAGGGCAGGAATTGAGCTTATAAAATATGTAAAAGACCGCTATCATGATATGCCGACCGTGCTTCAGTCTTCCGATATGGAAAATGAAAAGAAAGCACTTGAGCATAATTCATTTTTTATAAATAAAAACTCACCCCATCTGTCTTCGGATTTGAGGGATTTTATTTATAATAACCTCGGCTTCGGTGATTTTATTTTCAGAGTAAATAACAGGGATGAGATTGAAAGAGCATCATCAATGAAAGATTTCCGCAAGCTGCTTGGAAAGATTCCGTATGAATCGTTATTCTTTCATGCAAGCAGGAATCATTTTTCCGCCTGGCTCATGGCAAGAGGTGAGATACGAATTGCAAAAAAAATACAGCCTGTTAAAGCTACTGATTTCAAAAATGCACAGGAGCTCAGGAGTTATTTAATTGAAGTATTTGAAAATATTGATAACCAAAGTATAAAAGGTAAGATAATCGAGTACGATGAAACGCTTCTTGAAAAAGACAGCTTTATTCTGCGGCTTGCTGAAGGTTCACTTGGAGGTAAAGGAAGAGGCATTGCTTTTATGAATGCCATCCTTCAGAATATAGATGTAAAAGAAAAATTTCCTGACGTTGATATAAAAATACCACGGTCTGCTGTTATCGGTACAAATGAATTTGATCTCTTTCTTGAAAAGAATAAACTAAATGAAATTGTAAATATTGTAACCGATTATGAAGCTATAAAGAAAAACTTTCTCGATGGAAAGCTTTCAAAACAATTGAAGGAAGAGCTTAGAGCTTACCTTATGCATGTGTCAAAACCGGTTGCAATACGCTCTTCATCTTTATTTGAAGATTCCGTTTCAGAATCATTCTCAGGAGTTTACCAGACATTTCTTTTACCGAATAATGAAAGCACAATAAGCGAGCGGCTGAAGCATCTTGAAGATGCTGTAAAGCTTGTTTATGCATCGGTATTTGCACCTTCTGCACGTTCATATTTTGAAGCTATCAGCTATAAGGTCGAAGAGGAAAAAATGGCTGTACTAATACAGGAAGTGGTGGGTAATTCATACGGTAATTATTATTATCCTGATTTTTCAGGAGTAGCTCAATCTTATAATTATTATCCGATTGCTTATATGAAACCGGAAGATGGAATAGGTATAGTTAGTGTAGGATTAGGAAAATATGTAATTGATGGTGAGAAGTCCTGCCGTTTCAGTCCGAAACACCCGCGGCTTGAGATTATCACTCCCGATGAACAGCTTAAAAATACGCAGACTTATTTTTATGCAATTGATATGAAAAGCAGTGACGTGAATTTAAGCAAGGGTGAAGATATTACTCTTGCTAAATTGAAGATAGGGGAAGCACAAAAACACGGCAGATTGAATTATATAGCTTCATCCTGGGATAGCGAGAATAACAGGATAAAAGTCGGAATTGATAAAAGCGGTGCTTTAATTATTAACTTTGCATATATATTGAAATATGATGCCTTCCCGCTTGCAAGGATTTTAACTTACATTCTAAACCTTGTAAAAATTTCAATGGGTACTCCGGTTGAAATAGAGTTTGCAGTTGATATGGGAAACGATGAAAATAACCACAGCTATAAGAACATAATGAATGTTAAACCTAAAAAACCGGCTTTCCACATTTTACAAATTAAACCGTTAATAAGAGAAATAAAACATTACAATATAAACGTTGAAGAAATTGAAAAAGATGAGTTGTTCCTGTTTACAGAGAGGGGAATGGGCAACGGGCGGCTCGATGATATTTGCGATTTGATTTATTGTGACCCTGATAAGTTTGATAAGTCAAAAACTGTTGAAATGGCTGAAGAACTGGAAAAGCTGAATAAACTGATGGTTGAAAAGAAAAGAAAGTATATTCTTATCGGTCCCGGCAGGTGGGGTTCACGTGACAGATGGCTTGGAATTCCCGTTATTTGGGCGCAAATTTCTAATGCAAAGATAATAATTGAAGCCGGACTGAAAAACTTTCACGTTGATGCTTCGCTTGGGTCTCATTTTTTCCATAATATCACTTCAATGAATATCGGATATTTTAATGTGCCGTACAACTCAGGAGATAATTTTATTGATTGGAATTGGCTTAATGAACAAAAGGAAAAATCATGCAGTGAATATTTTGTTCATGTCTGCTTTGAAAAACCCCTCGTAGTTTTGATGGATGGAAGAAAAGGTGTCTCGGTTATATATAAGAGTGTGTGAGTTTATAAAGTTTATATAGAGTTCTGAGAGTTCGTTAAGTGCAGGACATTATTGGCAATTGTAATTTTTTGTTCTTAGTTATTTTATTATATAATAAAAAAAGGGGCTTGTTCAGCCCCTAAAATTTTTGTATTTACGCTTTTGACTCTTGACTCCCGACTCTCTAAACTCCTGACTCTCTCTAGTTTTCCTTCATCACATATTCATCATATTCAATTTCAAATCTCAGCTTATGCTTCGATTCTTCCTGTGCGAGGAGTAAGAAAAGTTTTTTAATATTTGAATCCTCAGCTTTATCTGCAAGGTTAGTGTAAAGCTTAAAAGCAGCTTTTTCCCTTTTCATTGCAAGCTTCAATGCATCTTCATATTTCATATTGGGTGCAGGACGGGCAGAATCTACATAATCACTTAACTTAAGGTCTGCTATTATTTCATCACTGAGAAAAAACATCTTTTCATCTTTTATTCTCTGCAATTTTGCTTTGTGTCCTACTTCTTCGAATGAAAATTGAATGAAGATTGTCTTCATTTCATTATTCGACATTTTGCCGGCAAGTTCTGTATAAAAATCAACAGCTTCCTGCTCTAGTGTTATTGCAAAATCGAGTATGCCTTCTACTGATTTAAATTGTTCCATGTATATTTAATTTAATATTGGTATTGTTTCTTTGCTCTTTCCGGATGTTTCGAATGCATTCTTAAATTCATCTTCGAATTTCTTCACAAGCCCGTCACATCCATGGTTGAACATTCTGCCCGGGTTATCTGTTTCGGTATGAATAAAGCTGTATTTCAATGTTTTGTTCATACCATTGGTTATATTAACAATTGCTTCACAGAATATTTCATCTATATCAACTGCATTAACTTCATGTCCGAATGTTTTTAACAGGTCGTTCAGTTGTTCACAATTGGTTTTCCCTGTCTTTGTCTTATATTGTTTATCGAATTTCTGTATAACCTTCTGCGTATTTGAATAGCTTCCGCCTGATTCAAACTGCAGTGAAGCAGGCAGTATTAAGTTTGCAGATATTGCTGTATCTGTTAAGAAGTAATCCTGTACAACAACAAATTTGAAATTATCGAAAATTTTCTTTATTTGCTCTTCATCTTTAGCGCAGCCAATCGGGTCTTCACCTAAAATAAGAACGTTCTTCAGTTTGCCTTCGTTCAATAATTCATAAATGCTGTCATCTTCATATATTCCCATATCGCTTAAACCCTGGGAATTAGCACTCTCTTTAAGAGCAATAATTCCGCTGGAAGTTTTTCCAAGCTTGCCTGTTATTAAAGCAAGGTTTCTTAATTCTGCGGCGGCATTTGCTGAAAGATGTTTCTCTGAAAATATGAGAACAGTGTTCATACCCTTGTTCACGTCATCTGCCAGCTCTATCAGGCATTCTTCACAGCAAATTCCGGCCTCTTTAAGCAAGTGGCTGAAATCTTCTGTCATAAGCTTGTTAATGTAATCTTCATAGTTTTCACAATTGTCGTCTATAAATATCCTGTTTTCCTGGTTGTGTGAAAGATAGTAGAAGTTCATGGCTTTGATAAAGTAATAATATGATTTAACCATAACTACTTTATCTGCTTTTTTGAGCATCCTGTTATTTTCATCACCGGTAACTATAGTAAGCTTTGCATTATTTTTAGCTCTTGCATTGTTTACCATGTATCCGAGTACCGGGTTCTCGTAATTTAATTCAGAACCGAAAACTACAATATTATTAGCTTTTTCGACTTGTTCAAACTGAACGTTAGTTTCGGAAATATTTTCATAACTGCTTCCGCGGTCTAAATACTGGAAGCTTGTTATATTCTTCGTTATTAATCCTTCAATTGCAAAGCGTTTTGCAAGGTACATTTCTTCATTGGTTAATCTTGCGCCTGCAAATACTGCATTTTCATCAGGTTTGGTATTATTGAATTTCTCTTTAATAAGCTTATATGCTTCATCGTAGCTTATCTCCAAAAATCCGCGTTCTGTTTTAACAAGCGGTTTTGTAATCCTGTCACCGTCATTTAAATACCTGTAGCCGAATTTTCCTAATCTGCAGATATTACCGTCTTTATTTATAAGCCCCTCTTTACCCGTTGCTTTAACAAAGAAGTCGTTTTTATGTTGTAAAGTTAATTCACATCCTATTGAACAGTAGTTACATACGGTATCAAAAGTATCAAGCAGGAACGGTCCCGGCTTGAAATTGAAGTTCTCTGCTATTGCAGCAGTCGGGCATGTTGATATACACATCCCGCATGACTCACAGTCTGTTTCTGTAAGGGATGTTCTTAAGCTTGGAGCAACAAAGGTTTCAAATCCCCTGTTGACAAGACCTATAGCATTTGCATTTACAACATCTTTGCATATCCTTACACAGCGTGAGCATAAGATACATTTATTATTATCAATTTCTATGAATGGATGAGAGAAATCAACCTGGTATTTCTTATAATCCCATGCAAATTTATTTTGCTCTGCTTTATATTGTGTGCTGTATTTCTTAAGGTCGCATGTGTAATATTCAGTACATCCGCATTCTAAACAGCGTAATGTTTCATTAAATGCGGCTTTAGCCGAGTAACCCAGCTCAACTTCTTTGAAATTATTTCTCTTATCGGCATCGATGGTCGGCATTTCTTCTCTTGACTGGTGTTCAAACACATCTTCATAATCTTCTTTTGCCTGTTTCTGGAAAACATCTTTCTTGCTGATAAATTCAAATTCATCTTCTTCGATAGGCAAGTCCATCATAAAGTTATGACAGCTCTTTGCAGCTTTTCTTCCCTGTGCAATTGCTTCTATCAATGTTGCAGGACCTGTAACACCGTCACCAGCAGCAAATACATTTGGAATAGATGTCTGCAATGTCTTTTTATCTGCCGCCACATCTCCCCATTTGGTTAATTGAAGCGGTACATCGGAGTTATTATTAATATCATCAATGAAATTAACAATTGTTTTCTGTCCTATAGCGGCAAGGATTACGTCAAGCTCTATATCAAATTCCGAACCTTCAACTTTAACCGGTCTTCTTCTTCCCGATGCATCCGGCTCGCCAAGTTCCATCTTAACACATGATAAAGTCTTCAGCTTTCCGTTCTCATCTTTGTTAACTTTTGACGGTGCAGTTAAGAACATGTATTCAATGCCTTCAAGCTTAGACTCGTGAATTTCAATCGGGTTAGCCGGCATTTCTTTTTCAGTTCTTCTGTAAATCACATATACTTTTTTCGCTCCGCATCTCATTGCTGTCCTGCAGCAATCCATTGCTGTATTGCCGCCGCCGATAACTGCAACTGTTTTGCCGCTGAAATCGTACCTGTTACCTGTCATTTCCATATTTCTCAGGAAATCTATTCCCGATATAACATTCTCAGCATCATCTCCTTCACAGCCAATACTTGTACCTGATTGTGAACCTATAGTTAATATTACGGAATCAAAATTACTTTTTAATTCATCATAGCTTACATTTTCACCAAGCTTTTTATTGTAATGGATAACCGGTCCAAGCTCTGTTACATTATTTACTTCAGCATCAATTATTTCATTAGGCAAGCGGTAGGGAGGAATACCATATCTCAGCATTCCGCCTGCGTGCGGGTTAGCTTCATAAACTTCTACTTCATGTCCTTCAATTGCAAGATAGTAAGCAGATGTCAATCCACCGGGACCTGCACCAATAACTGCAACTCTTTTTCCCGTATTTGGCTTTACTTCCGGCTTAAACTTATTTTCCGAATTAAGGTCTATATCTGATGCATATCTTTTAATATAATCAATTCCGACTCCAACGCCTTCAACAAGATTTCTTCTGCAAGCAACTTCACACGGTCTTACGCAAACTCTTCCGCAAATTGCCGGCAGGGGATTGGTCTTCTTGATTATCTCAATTGCTTCCCTGTACATGCCTTTGTTCACCATTGCAACATAACCCTGAACATCAACTCCGGCAGGGCATCTTAACTTACACGGTGCAACACAATCTGCATAGTGGTTGCTGAGCAGCAGGTCCAGTGCGCCTTTTCGTGATTTGTGTACTTTTTCATTATCGGTATTTATCTTCATGCCTTCATTTACTTTTGTAGAGCATGATGGCTGAAGTCCTCTCATTTTTTCCACCTCAACTACGCATAAATAACAGGATGAGTATGGTTCAAGCCGTTCATCGTGGCACAAAGTAGGTATCTCAATCCCTTCCCTGCGTGCCAATTGCAATATTGTTTCGCCTTTTACTGCTTGTGTTAATTTTCCGTTTAGTATTACGTTCACTTTTTCCATGAGCGGTGTATATTCAAGTAAAAATTTTTGATTCTTAATTTAATTGTATCGCTTCGAACTTGCACTTAGAGTAACAAGCTCCGCACTTTGTGCATAATTCCTGGTGAATAAAATGCACTACCTTCTTATCGCCGTCTATTGCATTTGCAGGACAGGCTCTTTTGCATACAACACATCCTGTGCATTTATCGGGAATGACTGTGTATGTCAACAGCTTCTTACAGCATAATGCCGGGCATTTCTTATCTCTTATATGTGCTTCATATTCGTCCCTGAAATACTTTATTGTTGTAAGCACCGGGTTTGGTGCCGAATTTCCGAGCCCGCATAATGAAGCATCGCGTATCTGGCTTGCAAGCTCTTCCAGCATTTCTATATCGCCGACTTTTCCTTCACCTTCGGTTATACGTGTAAGTATTTCAAGCATTCTCTTCGTACCTATTCTGCAGAATGTGCACTTACCGCATGATTCCTTCTGTGTGAAATCCAGGAAGAACCTGGCAATATCCACCATGCAGGTTGTTTCATCCATCACAACCATACCGCCTGAACCCATGATAGCACCTGTCGCAACAACTGAATCGTAATCAATCATTGTATCAGATAAGTATTCAGGTATACATCCGCCTGACGGTCCGCCAAGCTGAACTGCCTTGAATTTCTTATCATCTATTATTCCGCCGCCTAGCTTATAAACTATATCCTTGATCGAAATACCCATAGGTACTTCTACCAGCCCGCCGTTTTTAATTTTTCCTGTTAAAGCAAATACTTTTGTTCCTTTGCTTTTTTCAGTACCGTATTGTGCATAAGCAGCCGGCCCGTTATTTATTATCCACGGAATATTTGAAAATGACTCTACATTGTTAATATTTGACGGTGATTTCCATAATCCTGATTCAGCAGGAAACGGGGGACGCTTTCTCGGCATCCCTCTTTCACCTTCAATTGATGCCATCAGAGCTGTTTCTTCACCGCAGACAAAAGCTCCGGCACCTTCTTTTATTCTGATATCAAAATTCCATCCTTCAATCCCGAAAATGTTCTCTCCGAGGTATCCTTTTTTCCTTGCCTGGTCTAATGCAATGTTCAATCTCTTGATTGCCAGCGGATACTCTGCACGGCAGTATATTATTCCTTCTGTCGCACCGATTGCATAAGCACCTATTATCATTCCTTCAAGAACTGCATGCGGGTCGCCTTCCAGAAGTGACCTGTCCATGAATGCTCCCGGGTCACCTTCATCTGCATTGCAGATTATATATTTATTGGGAGCTTTATAATTGTTGCAGAATTTCCATTTCATTCCCGTTGAAAAGCCTGCGCCGCCCCTGCCTCTTAAGCCGGAATCCATTACTATTTGTATTACGTCGGTATCTTTTATCTTCTCATTTAATATTTTCTTGATTGCTTCATAGCCCTGCCTTGCTTCATACTCTTCTATTGATTCGGGGTCAATGTAACCGCAGTCTCTCAGTGCTATTCTTACCTGCCCGTTGAGGAATGTTCCGTCTTTAGTTTCGAACTGGTCTGAACTGACGATAAATTCTTTTATCGGAGAAAACTTGTTTAAGTGCTTGTCTATTATCTCATCAGCCATTTTTACATCTACTTTGCCGTAGAGATATGAACCGGTCTCGTCTATAACTTCAACCAGCGGCTCATTGTAGCACATTCCGATACAGCTTGTTTTCTTTAATTCGAATACAAGGTTATCGGCTTCTTTTATTCTTTTGAATTCATCGTAAACTTTTCCGGCGCCTGCAGCTAATCCGCAGCTTCCAAGTCCGACTATTATTTTAGTGTTTTCCATTTTCTATGAATGTGGAATATTATACTGGTATAATTTTTAATTTTTACTTGTTACTTCTTTTCTTCTCATGTCTTTAATAATCTTCACAGCTTTTTTCCCGTCAAGCTTGCCATGCGTTTCTTCGCCAATCATCATAACAGGAGCCAGCGAACAGCACCCGAGGCATGCAACTGTTTCCAGTGTAAATAGCCCGTCTTCGGTTGTTTCGCCGTCTTTTATCTTCAGCTCATCAATCAGGTCTTCGGTAACAGCCGTTACGTTCTGCACGTGGCATGCCGTACCGTGGCACATACGGATGATGTTCTTACCGACAGGGCTCAGCCTGAACTGCGCATAGAATGTTGCCACTCCGTACATCTCGCTTATTTTCAAGCCCGTGTCGCTTGCAAGCTTCTGAAATGCCTCGCGGGGAATATAGCCGTATAAATTCTGCGTTCCCTGGAGCAATGGTATCAGGCTGCCTTTCTTCCCTTTGTATTTCTCTATTAAAGGGTCCATCAATGAAATGTCAACCGGTTTTAAAACTTTTACAGAACTGCCGTTCTTATGTAATCTTGCAACTCTCATCTTTTTAAAATTTTTCTATTGTGTATTAATCTTGTTTTGTCAAACGTGAAACGTGAAACGTCAAATGTGAAACGTCAAATGTCAGATGTCAAATGTGAAACGTATCCAACTCCCAATTTCTAACTTCCAACTTCTAACTTCCAACCTTATGAACCTTACAAACCTTATAAACCTTATAAACCTTATGAACCTTATAAACTCAACTCGTTATTCGTAATTGAACAAGGGCTTGCGTATCCATATTTCCAGAATTACACAAGCCCTTAGTTATCAGATTTCCATACCGTAATGTATTCTTACTTAATTATACTATTCCATAAGCTAACATTGCGTTTGCTACTTTTAAGAAGCCTGCAATGTTTGCACCCATTAAATAATCACCCTTCTTGCCATAAACGTCAGCTGCATCAAGACATGATTTGTGAATGCTCTTCATAATTCCGAGTAATTTAGCATCTACTTCTTCTCTTGACCAGAGCAGTCTCATGCTGTTCTGTGACATTTCAAGACCTGATACTGCAACTCCGCCTGCATTAGCTGCTTTTGCCGGGCCGTATAAGAAATTATTGTCCTGGTATATTTTTATTGCTTCAAGGTTTGAAGGCATGTTTGCACCTTCTGATACGCAGTAACATCCTGCTTTTACTAAACCTTCAGCAAGTGATGAATTCAATTCGTTCTGTGTTGCGCACGGTAATGCAACGTCTATCTTCAATCCCTCTTCTTTTACTACATCCCATACGCTCTTGCCTTCGTAGTATTTTGCACCGTATTTATCAGCGTACTCTTTAATTCTTCCTCTTCTGACGTTCTTGAGGTCCATTAAATAGCTCCACTTGTCACCGCTGATTCCTTTTTCGTCAACGATTGTTCCGTTTGAATCTGATGCTGTGATTGCCAAACCGCCGAGGTGGTTTACTTTCTCTATTGCATACTGGCAAACGTTGCCTGAACCGCTGATTGCAACTCTCTTACCCTTGAAATCAAGGTTTCTTGTTGCTAACATTTCTGCTGCAAAATAAACCGTACCGTAACCTGTTGCTTCGGGGCGGATTAAGCTTCCGCCGAACTCCATACCTTTTCCTGTTAATACACCGGTATGCTCGTTCACGATTTTTTTGTAATAGCCGTACATGAAACCAATCTCTCTTCCGCCAACGCCAATGTCGCCTGCGGGAACGTCTCTGTCGGGTCCGATGAATCTGAATAATTCTCTCATGAATGCCTGGCAGAATCTCATTACTTCTTCGTCTGATTTGCCTTTAGGATCGAAATCAGAGCCGCCTTTTCCACCGCCCATAGGCAATGTGGTTAATGCATTTTTGAATATCTGCTCGAAGCCGAGGAATTTTAATATACCCATGTTTACTGATGGGTGGAATCTTAAACCGCCTTTGTAAGGACCGATTGCATTATTGAACTCTACTCTGAAACCTCTGTTAACCTGTACTTCGCCATTATCATCTACCCATGGTACTCTGAAATGGATAAGTCTGTCGGGCTCTACAATGCGTTCGTAAATTTTTGCTTTCACAAACTCAGGATGTTTTGCAACTGTGGGCTCAAGTGTAACAAGTACTTCTTCTGCAGCCTGATGAAATTCCGGTTGTGCCGGATCTTTTTGTTTTATCTTCTCGATTACATCACTAATTACTGACGTAAGTTTAAACATGAGTTTTAACTCCTTAAATTGTTATTTTGTAAATTATGTGTTTTGTGATATACTACGGGTGTACGTGGATATGTAGAAAAATTCCGATGTGTTATACTAGTTTCCAATTTTATAATTGCGCAGTTTATGCTGTTCAAAATTAAATAGAATTAAAAATCTAAACAAACCATTTACAGAGATATTTCCGGCACATGGGGCAGAAGTAAAATATCTCTTCACTTAAGAATACTAAATTAGAAAAACAACGGTTTGAAAACAATGACGCAAATCATAAAAAAATGATGTTTAAACGGTTTAAAGTGAAAGTACCGCAGCGAAGGGAGAGAAATTGCGAACCCGGCTTAAAAGTACGCATTTTTTAGAAAAACAGGTTCTTCCTCATAGAAAAATTATTTAAATAAGATGTGAAGCAATCCCATAAATGAAACAGATAAACCTCAATAAACCCGCCTTTTAGAACGCCACCGAGTCCCCGGGGTAGGCAGATAACACAGAAAAAAACAGATTTACACGGATTAAACCCCCATTTCACCATTTCACTATCTCACTATTTCACTATTTCGCAATATGTTACTGGTTTTGCGACATTAAATAAATTGTAATTGATTATTTTATCAATAATTTATAAATTTAACCATTACGCTTACCACTTAACTACAATATACTGCACACAACGTAATACCACCTGAGACTTGCTGTGATGGAGATTTGCGGAAAAATATTTAAAAAGAAAAATTTATTTTTATGATTGAAGAGTATTATTTCAAAAAGATTAAGGAATTAGATATAATCTTCTCACCACTGCACCTATTAAAACAAGAGAATTATTTTCGGGAAGAATATTACAAATTAGAAAACTATATGAAACAATTATGCAAAAGGGTGAACATGCAGTTTTATATGGTGAAAGGGGAGTAGGAAAAACTTCTTTAGCAAATATGATCCCATTTCTGTTTGATACTGAAGATATAAGAGTTGTAAAAATTACTTGTTCAAAATCAGATGACTTTAGAAGTATTTGGAAAAGAACACTTCAAAATTTAAAACTCCAAATTAATAAACCTGCTATGGGATTTGGAGCAGCATCTGGGAAAATTGAAATTACATTAAATGAACTTTTGAATAATGATAGGAAAATTATTCCAGGTGCAATAATGACTTTATCAGCTCTTTTGGATTATAAAACAGTTTTTATTTTCGATGAATATGATAGAATTGTTAATCAAAGAGTAAAACATCAATTTGCAGATTTAATAAAAGACATGTCAGACAACAATGATAATTTAACCCTTGTGATAGTAGGAATTGGAACAAATGTGAATGAACTTATTGGCGATCATCCTTCAATAGAGAGATGCCTTAAACAAGTATTAATGCCTAAAATGTCGGATGAAGAAATAGAAGATATTATTTCAAAAGGCTTGAAAAAACTAAACATGATTATTACCGATAATGTTAAGCAATTAATTAAATCATATTCTACCGGTTTTCCTCATTATACTCATTTGATAACTAAATATTCAGCAAAAACATCTTTGCAAAATGAAAATTTAACTATTTCTCAAAATCATTTTGTACATGCAATGGAAGAAATATTAGAAAACATTAACCAAAGTATAAAAGATGCTTATCATAAAGCAATTGTTACATCAAAAAAAACATCAAAATTCGAAAATGTTGTTTAAGCTTGCTCTATATGTGAAGTAAACGACCAAAATATTTTTAAAACAATAGATATTGTTGAAGCTTATAGTAAATTGACTGGTATAGCCACAAAAAGACAAGGAGTAATCTATAATTTAGGAAAGTTATGTCAAAATGAAAGGGGAAATCTTTTGGAAAAAGTAGGAAAAGGAAATTTTAGATTTAAAAACCCATTAATAAAAGCATATATTAGACTCAGACTTTTTAAAGAAGGAAAAATAAATTAAAATAAATATCATGAAATTCGAAGATGAAAATATAAATGAATTAAATTTGGAACTTGGTAAGGACTTCTACATATTGATAGTTGAATATTTGTGTGGTAATGTAAACTATGTAAACTGGGATGTTTTAAAACCAATTGTAAAAGATAATTTTGAAAGGATCATCTCACATATAAACAAAATTGGGGTTAACTATCAACAATTTAATGAAATGTTGTTATTAATTGGTGAAGATAGAATGAGTAATGCTTTTTTTGATACATTTTTTGCAAAAGGAAAAGGGATTGTTAATGTCAATGAATTTGTAAATGGAATTGTATTTTTTAGAGGAATTGCAATGCTTCTATATGGAAACTTCAGACATACTTATAAGAAATTTATTAAGATGCAAGATTCTAATTCTTTCAAATATATTTTAAAAGAATATCTAAAATTACCTGAAGTGATAAAAAAAGAATATTTGGATAGATTGGAAAAAGCAATAAATATTAAAATAATTAACAGAAAGGATACATATTTTAATGGATACTTGACCAAAAAAAATGTAGAAATTGAAATGAAAGAGCTAAGCAAAAGAAATGATGAGAATGAAAGTGGACTCGAAGAGGTTGTAACAATTTATGACGAGTTAGGTAAAAAAATTAATGAAATACAAGACATAGCTTTATATAACACTGATATTTTTTTAACATGGGATTTCATGGATATTTATATTGCAACTTCAATGAGAAATACTTGGGAATTTGAAGAAACTCATGATTTCATCAATGTTCTGTTTAATTTACCAGAAATTAAAGAATTAAATTTAAGATATTTTGATCCAACTCAGTCTAATTGTTTAAATAGAATAAATAAAGGCTTAGTTGAAAGTTTAATGTTAAAAAGAGCAAAATGCACAATATATATGATTCAAGAAAATGATACTTTAGGAAAAGACTCTGAATTGGCTGCAACTTTAGCCCAAGGAAAACCAGTTATTGCATTTATCCCTGTTATTAATGAGGATGAGCACAAGAATAAAATAAGTAGTTTTCCACTTGAATACTTTAAAAAAAGAATTTACATTCTTAGAACTGAAGGTATATTTGAAGATAAAGATATTGTTGAAGAATTAAAACTTATTGAAGAAGACTTTAATGATACACTTAATGAGTTTGTGGATAAATACAGCAAATTCAGAGAGAAACATCCTTTTACATTTTGGATGAGAAATGAAGAATTGTTTTTTAAAAATATTTTTAAAAAATCCGACTTATTATTTAAAATAATAACAAAAGCTGAGAAATATTATTTTGATAAAAGGGCGAATGTTCTTAAAAAAAACCATCCTCTTTCTTTCCAAGTTAATTTGGATTCTGGAGTTGCTAATGGAGTTTTAGTTGTTAGAGACATCAAGCAATGTGCAAATTTGCTCTTGAAACTATTTACTAATGATTTAGGATTTACTCTTAAGAAAGTTGATGTTAAAGAAAGAGGGATTTCTAAGTTTAATACCATTAATGATGAATTTAGCAAATATCCAGGTCTAACTCTCTTAATTGAGGATATTTCAGATTCCCCATATAGAGTTATTTCAAATTTTGAAAGATTAGACAATTCCTTTTGGAATTTTTATTTAAAAAAGTAAATGTTATCTTAAAATTAGTTGTTAAATTAACCTATAATATCATGTCTGAAAAAAATTTGCAAAATAAAAATAATTATACAAATAATACTGCTAGTTATTCAAAAGAAAATGAATCATACCCTTCTTATATATTTGATATAAAAATTTATAAGGATTTTAAAAAATCAATTGAACATAATAATCAACTAAATAAAGAAATATTAGCTAAATTAAAAGATGCTAATTCTGAAAACATTTAGACTGATTTTTTTATCTTATTGTTAGATTCATATTTTTCTCTTTTAATACTAAAAATATTTTCTGCGTTTTTGATGTTTTTATCTATATATTTAGATAATTTTATCTGTGTAAATCTGTTTCATCTGTGTTATCTGTGTTCCTGCTTTTGATTTAAGAATCATCCCCGTTAACCCTCCGGTAAACCGGATCTTCGACCTTCGAAAGGGGGAATTAGTTTTTCTTTTATCCGCACAAATTCCTCACATCCGCGGCATCCGCGTGCTGATTTATATAATTCCGGGGAACGTGTCTGTCGTTTTTTCCATTTACCTTTCATTCATAAATTAAAAACAAAAGGAGTAAATTATGTCAAAATTGTTTGCGATAGCTGTTCCCGTTACCCGGGGGAAAGAGGGTGATTTTAAGAAATTTGTTGATGAGCTCAACGGAAGATATTACAATGATTTTGTTAATTCACGTAAAAAGCTCAATGTCAGGGAAAGGACATTCCACCAGAAAACACCGATGGGCGAGTTTGTTATTGTAACTCTCGAAGGCGACAATCCCGAGCAGGCATTTTATGACCTTGGGAAAGGAAACGATGAATTTACAAAATGGCTCGCTCAGAAAGTAAAGGATTTTCACAATATTGACATCACGCAGCCACCGCCTCCGGAAATCATGCCGAAGCCTGCTACCGATACAAATAATCCGCAGACAACAGGCAATACAAAATTAACGGCATTTTTTGTTCCGGTGGTTAAGGGTAAGGAAACCCAATGGAAAGAGTTTCTCAATGACCTGAATAACAGGTGGAAAAAAGAATTTAATGAATCGCGTAAACGGCTTAACGTACGTGAAAGAGTATTTACCCAGGAAACGCCGGAAGGTAGTTTTACAATTGTTACTTTAGAAGGTGCAGACCCGGAAAAATCGATGATTGAATTTGGCAAAGGTAATGATGATTTTACCGCATGGTTTAATCAAAAAGCAAAAGAGATACACAACTACGACATGACCCAGCCGCCGCCGTTCCCGCTGCCTGAACTTATTGTTGACTCAAACAAAAAACTGGTGAAAGTGTGATTATAAATTCTTCTCTCTTTCCCTAAGTATAGTGGGGAAGGAGAGAAGAAATGAGTTGAACCCCCTCATCCGCATCATCCATGTTCTATTTTTTATGATCACGGGAACGTATGAGTCGTTTTTTTAATTTACCTGCTATTCATTAACCATTTAACTAAAGGAGTAAAATCATGTCCAGATTAATTGCTATTTGTATCCCTATTGTAAAGGGGAAAGAAGCGGAATTCAGGAAATTTACAGAGGACCTCAATGGCAGGTACTATAACGATTTCGCAGCAACACGCAAACGTTTTAACGTACGCGAAAGGGCATTCCACCAGGTTATGCCGCAGGCTGAGTACGTAATTGTAACACTTGAAGGCGACAACCCGGAAGATGCAATACTGCACATGGGTGAAGGTAATGATGATTATACAAGGTGGTTCGTTCAAAAGGTTAAAGAAATACATAACTTTGATATTACAAGACCAGATGAGATTGAACTGCCGGAACTCATAGCTGACTCAAAGACACAGCCAACTGAGGAGACACAAACCAATAATAAATTAATTGCAATGGCAGTCCCGATAACACCGGGAAAGGAAGACGAGTGGCATGAGTTCATAGAAGACCTACGCGACAGATATTACGATGATTTTGCCGCATCACGCGAACGGCTTAATGTACGCGAAAGAGGGTATAACCAGGTAACGCCTGAGGGTGAAGTTGTTATTGTAACATTGGAAGGACCCAACCCGGAAGAGGCATTATTGCACTTTGGCGAAGGCAATGATGATTTCACAAGGTGGTTTTCCAGAAAGGTAAAGGAGATACATAACTATGACCTTAATGCACCTCCTCCTTTTTCAATACCACAATTGGTAGTTGACTCGATGAAGCAGAAAGTGAAAGTATGATTGATAGATAATTTTCTCCTTCCTGTTTTGCCCTTGGGAAGGAGAAAAAATCAGAGGACAAGGGTGGTAATGTATGGAGGACAAGGGGTGAAAATATATTGAGGACAAGTGGTGATGACTGCATGCTCATTGCATTACGCAAGCAGGCGTAAATAGAAAGATGATTTTAAATTTATCCGACAATCTTTCTGAATGTGAAAGACTTTAATAACGAAAAATCACCCCTTGCTTTATAATTCCTGCAGGGGTTGAAATCAAGGGGTGATTATCCGGTATGTAAAATCTTTCAAAATATTACAATCATTTGTTTAATCACAATACTCCATAATAACCACGAATCACCCCATGTCCTCAATATATTTTCAATCTTTCAATCTGCAATCTTCAATCTTCAATCTGCAATCTTCAATCTTCAATCTTCAATCTTCAATCTGCAATCTTCAATCTGCAATCTTCAATCTGCAATCTGCAATCTGCAATCTGCAATCTTCAATCACCAATCTCATTTCAAATACTTTTTCATCCCATCGCTTCCACACAAATTAATAAGGTAAGCACCTGTTTCATAAACAAGATTATATTTATCCGGTGAATGCCTGCTGAGTGTATGTTTCACAGAATTTCTGTATCCTGTCAAGTTCCACATAGTACCATCCAGAATATCTTTCGGCAGTCCGTGCTCCGGTGCCTCAAAGAATTTCACTCTTTCAAGCAGTTCCAGAAAGCTGTTCCATTGTTCCTGTGAAATTATTTTTGATGAATCAAGCTTATACGTTCCATCGGACTTAAACCATCCGTACCTGAGCTTATACTCTTTGCCTGTATTCTCTATTTTTATCACGAAACCTCTGTCAAATGAAGGTTGTACAATAAGCCGGTAATATTCCTCCGGCTTAAAACCTTCTGCGGTATTAATGCTTACACAAAAAAATAAGAATGATATGATAATAATAATTTGTTTCATGAATTTTTATATTTTCCTTCCCGGGTGCAACTTGGGAAGGAGAGATTAGAAAACTTGAAAAGAAGTAAAATCACGCAGTGATTGCCAATATTAGAAATATTAATTAAACCCGCTCCAACTCCATAGGAGTTGCCCCATTCTTATTGAATCATTTATATTTTTGAATATTCAAATTATCAATATGGGTAACTACTACGTAGTTAGTTTGATATTATAAATTGTTTTCTAATATGGGCAATCACTATGTGATTTTTCTCTTCCTCCCAAGTTGCACTACCCATATCCCTCTCCGAACTCTCCGAACTCTCTACTCCCTGCTTGCTTCATCAATCAGCTTCTTCAATCTATCCATGCCGGTAAGATTGACAAGGTAAGCTCCGGCTTCATAGAGCAAAGTATTTCTATGCGGCACCCATCCTGAAAAAGAATATCCATCACCGGGAATGTGCCCCTCAAGCAGCCAGTCAGCACCGTCTTCAGCAATATCGCCGGGAGTTGATTCCGGAAATTTCCAGAAATTTCCTTTTTCAATTATATCCTTAAAACCTTTCCACTCATCTGCAGTAATGGTTTTGGAAGTATCTATTATTAAGCTGCCGTCAGGTCTTTCTATCCGGTGTGCAAATAAATAATCAAGCTTAAGTGAATCATTTTTCTTCTCAATTGTAATTTTGACATTCCCGCACATCCAGCAATTGATGGAGAGCGTGTATGATTCGTAATTTGTCTGCGACATGCTCATTGTGCAGAACAACAAAGATATTATTGTAATAAATAAATATTTCATTGATGAGAAATTGATTAAACAAAACTTATGATAAATGAGTGCAAAAACAATTGAAAAGCGAGTGACGAAATGGGATTGAAAATTGAAGGAGGGCAAGGGAATTTTCTTTGCGGTCTTTGCGTGATAGGAACTTGTAAAAATCGGAGTTGGGTTCAAAACAGTGCCGAGTTGGGGTCAAGTTGCGTCATAGTTGGGTTCAAGTTAGTATCAAGTTGGGTCATCGTTTTTGGAAAACAGGGGTTAAGTCATTGCAATATAAGGAGATAACGCCGTCACATCTGCGAATTTTGCCAAAAAATATGGCGATTACAGGTTAAAATCGCAATATTTTTTCAGCTTTGTAAAAAACGATATCGTTAGCGAGTTTCGTTACTCCGACCAATATTTACCTATTAGCGTCGCATTTATCTATCGAAATTGCTTCCCAAAATTGCCGTACAGGCTGCAAAATGCCCCAAAATTACACACATCTTTCCCTGAAATGAGTCAATTCTACGGATATCCTCTGCTTCGAAAATTGCTCATATTTGCTCAAAATCACGCATATTTTGACTATTTTCGCTAAAAACTTGACAAGCGGCTTTTGCTTTATTAAATTTAAATAGCGGGAAATTTGCGGCATGATTCACCTGTTATCCCGTTTGTCGGTACAAAATTTACTGCTCAAACCGGCATTTACTAACACCAAAAATAAATATGTATGAAATTTTCCCTAACGGTTTATTTGTTGATTATTGCTGTTTCAATATCTTTTGCACAGCCAAATCAATTGATAGATTTGCAAAAGATGATTGACGACGCACAAAATGGCGAGACAATCCTGCTGAAAGGCGGAACATATGACGCCGTGCCATCGGAATATATAGAAGAGCTTTGCGGCAATTGCGGCGAGCACCAAACAACCGTGCATGGAACAAAAGGTTTTGTTATAAAAGATAAAACCATCCACATCAAAGGCGAAGATAAGGAAAAAGTAATTTTGCATACAAATGCAGGTTACGGCGTGCTCTTTATAAACAGCCAGCATTCATCTATCAGCAATGTAACAATAGGCGGTGGTGTGCGTGATACATCGGGTGATGCCACCAATGCAGGTATAGTGCTGAAGTATTCCAAGGTGAGGATATTCGATTGCATAATATCGAATGACACAGCACGTTCGAACAAAACACCAATTGTCGGAGTATCGGGAATCATACTGCGTGAGAATTCCGAAGCTATTATAAGGAATAATATCATCCGTAACAATACATGGGATGGCGTTGCATTATATAGAGGAGCTGTCGCATATATTATGGATAATATAATTGAGAACGGCAGGGGAGCGGGCGTTGGCATTACATGGGATGCCGCGGCGTTTGTATTCAGGAACAGGGTATCGGGATTCTGGAAGGGCATTGGTACATTTGGCACATCAACAGCAGTAGTAAAGAACAATGCAGTGTTCGATAATCTGGGCTGGGGAATAGTGATATCGGGGAATTCCCATATGCAGCTTGAGAATAACGTGATTACAAGGAACGGTAATTGCGGTGTGGCACCTTGGGTTGACTCACTCGAGAACGGGACCGGTGTTATTACAAACAACATCATCACCGAAAACGGCTGGCGGAAGGAATGGGTGTGTCCTCAGGTCGGCTACTGGATGAATGCAAATCCTTCACGGTTTACATTTACATACAATAATGTCTGGAATAATTCTGCAGGAGAGTATAGAGATATAAGTGATATGACAGGCAAGTATGGCAATGTATCGGTAGATCCATTATTCAAGGGGCAATATGATTTTACATTGCAGGCATCATCGCCATTGCTGAACATTGGCAATCCTGCAATTTCAAATCTTAACGGTACTCAAAGTCACATGGGTATAGATGGTGGACAGAGTGTAAAATAAAACACATCCCTCCCGGCTAAAGAGGGATGTATCAAAATAAAATCTTAATTTATAACAACAACCTGGTTTCTTCTTGGCGCGTAGAAAATACTAACCCTTCTTCCGGGAGTATTTTTTCCAAAAGAATTCATTTGGCTGCACTGCTTCAAATACTTTTCGAGTGCATTATTCTTTTTGGAATAAGCTTCCTTAAGAGGTTTTTCGTTTTTCATCTGGTCGTCTGTTAAATATTGCATGGATGTAAAATTAAGTTAATAAATATAGTTAAGGTTTTATTTGCTGCTAACGACGGAAAATCCCGTTCATCAGCTGTAGTAATTCTTCTAATAAGCTACTTTTTCTTTCCGTGTACTATAAAATGGAAGAAATCATTTTCATCCGCATCACCTTTACGGGTTAATTTTTTATCTTCGGATTGATTATCCTTCTTTTCCGTTGAACCCGGTTTACTATCAATAATATCACGACATAAATCTTCGTTTACATCTTCCGTGACTTCCTCAACATTCGAATTATTAGTGGTTAGTACCATAAGTTTAACCTTATTAATAAGCAATAGGTATGCCAAATTAACCCCATGAATTGTTTAGAGATATGCTGTAAGTACTTTATTTACAAGGAGTTTTAAATATTTATCACCCGTTAGTATATCATTGTAAAACAGGCATTAGTATAATGTGGAAATTTCGGACAAATTAGGAACTTAAGATGGGGATATTTTACGTTTGTGTGTCTTTTCCGAATATCCTGCATATTTTAAACTGATTATCCGATTTGCGGAACTTTTTTGAACCGGGTATATTAGAAAATACAAGTTTTACAGGTGTTTAAAGACATAATTCATGTTTTTTTAGTTGGATTATCTTTAAATTTATATCGTAATTATTGTTACAGGTTATTTTGATACAGGCTGAGGAATTAAATCTGCCAACTTGAGTAAAAAAAGTATACCGATTGCATGTTGCTAATTCGATTTTAAATTTTTGTTCACACCGTTTGACAAATGAACTAATTTACTTCGTTTATAAATTTAAGTATAATATATTGTTATATTTTACGGAGCTGCATGAAAAATAATATCCACAATAAAGAAGCATCAATATTAATATTATCTTCTGCTGCATTAACAACTCTATCAGGGTTTATAATATTAATTGGATTATTTTTTCACCTAACAATATTAACAAGGGGTAACTCCGGTTTTATATCAGTTGCACCAAATACTGCAATATGTTTTATCCTGTGCGGCTTTTCACTTTACTTAAATACAAAGACAGAAATTTTGAAAGCCCTGACAATTTCCAAAATATTTTCGGCAATAGTATTCTCTGTCGGGCTTTTAACATTTTTTGAATTAATAACCGGAATAAACTTTAACATTGACAGATGGCTGCTGCCTGTCTTGTTCAATAATGAACAAAATAATCCCAATAATATGGCAGGGGTAACAGCATTAAACTTTATATTAATTAGTATAGCTCTGTATTTTAACGGCAGTAAAAAGTCGAATAATTTGTTTCTCATAATAATTGCCTTACCATTAATAGATTCGTTAATAGCAATAGCCGGATATTTATACGATGTCAGTTCTTTATATTCATTTGGAAGTTTTTACAAACTTTCATATTATACGGCCGGAGTGTTTTTAATATTAAGCACAGGAGTTTTATTTTTATATGAGGATACAATAATTATCAAACTTTTTAAAAGTGATGGCATCAGCCGTATTTTAATACGAAAGTTTGCACCTTTTTTTATCCTGCTGATTATTATAATGAGAGTTTTAACCATGCTTGGAAGTTCTGAGGGTTTTTACACGCCGGTTTTCGGTGATGCTCTTGAAATAATAGCGAATATTTTAATCCTTACCGGTTTTATTTTCTGGAATGCGTACACTCTGCAGAAGCTTGATACTGAACTTGGGTCGTCACTTAAACAAAATCAGCTGCTGGCAAGTATTGTTGAATCAACAACCGATGCTATTACAAGCAAAACACTTGATGGGATAATAACAAGCTGGAACGAAGGCAGTGAAAAGCTTTATGGTTACAGGCGGGAAGAAATTATTGGTAAATCCATTAGTTTATTAATTCCAACCGGTAAGATGAAAGATTATGAATTAATGATGGAAAAAGTCAGAAATGGAATGTGTATAAATTATCATGAGACAATCAGAAAGAAAAAAAATGGAGATATTGTAAATGTTTCGATTAATGTATCTCCAATAAAAGATTCCCAAGGTAGAGTAAGCGGCGCGTCATCAATAGCGCGTGATATTACTGAGCAGAAAATTTCCCGGCAAAAGCTAAAAAATTATAATGAGCAGCTTCAGATATTAAACAGACTAGCGAAAATAATCTCTTCAAGTCTTGAAATTGAAAACATATTTGACAGCTTTATTGAAGAATTAGGACGCAGAATACCATTTGACCGAACATCATTAATTCTGCTGAATAATAACAGGAATGAATATATTGTTGACAGGATGTGGAGTTCATATACACCTATACTGACCGCTAAGCAGAGGAGAAGCGTAAAGAACTCTGCCTTTGAAATAATTTTAAAAAATGGATTACCTTTTATTGAGAGAAACTTAGGAGAAAAGGGTGAGTTTAATGAAACCGGTGAACTCCGCAAAGAAGGTATTAAGTCAAGAATAATTTTTCCACTTAAAATACAAGATGAAATAATAGGTTTCTTTACACAGGCAAGCATTCAGCCTAATACTTATAAACAGGATGATATTGATTTGTTAGTATCACTTTCCGATTTTCTTTCAATTGCTGTGCAAAATTCAAATCTTTATGAGAAGATAAAGAAAATGAATGAAGAGCTTGAACAGCGTGTAATAGCAAGAACATGGGAATTAGAAGAAGCTAATAAAGAGCTTGAAGCTTTTGCATATTCTGTTTCACATGATTTAAAAGCACCACTTAGGGCGATTGATGGATTTGCAAAAGTATTAATCGAAGATTACGGTGACCAGCTTGATATAGAAGCATCAAGAGTACTCAATATAATCATTCAGAACTCTCAAAAGATGAGTAAATTGATAAATGACCTTCTTGCATTTTCAAGAACCAGCAGGCGGGAAGTCAGTCTTTCAAAACTGAATATTAATGAAATTATTTATAGTGCTCTGGCACAATTGTGTTCATATACCGATGATGAAGATATAGAAATTGATATAAAGGATGATATACCGGATGCAACAGGTGACAAAAACATGGTTCAGCTTGTATATGTAAATTTACTTTCAAATGCTCTTAAATTTTCATCAACAAGAGAAAAACAAAAAATTGAGGTAGGAGCATGCGAGAAAGGTAACGAGATTGTATATTATGTAAAAGACAATGGTGTCGGGTTTAACATGAAATATTATGATAAGCTGTTTGGTGTCTTTCAGCGTTTGCATTCCGAAGATGAGTTCGAAGGTACAGGTGTAGGACTGGCGTTAGTGCAAAAAATAATACAGAAACACGGCGGAAAAGTATGGGCTGAATCAAAATTAAATAAAGGTACAGCTTTTTATTTTACTCTGGAAAAAGAAAGGGAATATAGTTATGAATTACAGTGATATAGAGATATTGCTCGTAGAAGACAATCCACATGATGCAGAATTAACAAGAAGGGCTTTAAAAAAAGGTAAGATTACAAACAATATTCATACCGTTACCGATGGGGAAGAAGCACTTGACTACCTGTTTTCACGGGGAGAATATTTAAATAATGATGCCAAGCCTAAAGTTATTCTTCTTGATTTGAAACTTCCTAAAGTTAATGGATTACAAGTTCTGAAAGAGATAAGATGTAGCGAGCTCACAAGAAATATTCCTGTTGTAGTGCTTACATCATCAAACGAAGAAAAAGATATTGTTGAAAGCTATAAGCTGGGAGTAAACAGCTATATTGTAAAACCAGTAGAGTTTGAAGGATTCATGAAAGCAGTAAGTGAGATAGGATTATACTGGCTTCTGCTGAATAAAATTCCTGTTTAAGTATTACGACAAATTCTTTGTACTGCCAGTGTGTCTCATGGATATTTTTCAATTACAGGATGAATGAACATCGAGGACGTTGGTAGATTGCAACACAAAGAGGTTATCGTACATCAGTGCAGACTGACACTCTGAACTTGAAATTATGGTGAAAAAATACTGAAAAATGTTTCAATAGTAATAAAAAGAATTTTCGCTAATAATTTTATTGATCATTAGTATACTTTAAAGTATATTCAAAATCTTTTGTAACTATTTTCCCCTTTTGATTTAAAGAATGAAAAACAATTTGAATTGTTACATTAACTCTAGTGTCAGAAGTAAATTCATTTGGATTATAGCTAAACTCAGCTCTTAATATTTTTGACTCTTTTGGAATAAGATAACCAAAATCAGCCCACCCAAAATATTTAGTTGAATCATTATTATCTGTAAAATCATTACTAAACCCAATATTTCTTGATTGAAGACTAATATCGCAATCTAAATTTGGGATTGATATTATAATCCTGTCAATATAACCAATTACTTCACCAACGTTTACTAATTGGAATGAAATATCCCTGTCTTTTTGACTTATGTAATTAAACTGTATATCAGCTTCTTTATCGAATTCTTTCTCAGTTGCATCCGTATATTTTTTTGTTATAAGATTTAACGAACTTAAGCTATTCGATACTGTATTTAATTTATTAGGAAATTTGAAATTGTATCAGAGATGGAATTAACATTAGTTAATAGTCCCATAGAGGACTTAGAAATTGAATCTAAATAATGAATTATTCTACCATTTGCTTTAGCACTACTATCGAGTGCTGACTTTGTAATCTCTAATTGATTTTGTGTTGCTATTAATTGATTCTTATTAAGGGTAAATACTTCACCTGTGTCAAGCACTGTGACAATTACAAAAAGGAGCGATATAATGACTAAATATGTTTGAACAACACCAGCATGTTTATTAAGATAACTGTGGAATGTTATTTTATCTTTCTTTTTTGTAGAGAACATGTGCCATATCCCAACTGAAAATACAAATAACATTACCAAATAAATAATTGTTGATACCATAGAACAATCTTAAATATGCATTTAAATATTAGAAACGAGACTTTGTAATATTGTCTCTGCTAATTCATCCGCCGTTTCGTATTTATCTGTTCCATCTATACCATTCGCTTTATTAACACCTTCCAATTCCCACCCATATACATTACCATAAAACAGATTATAATGATAAACTTTATTATATATGTTTATATAGTTTTGCATGTCATTATAACGGTCTGACATTTTTCCTTTTCTAATTAGCACTTTCAGACATGCTTTTTTATACGGGTCAATTTCTAATAACGTATCTGCAATAGGATTATACCAATCTACATTTAAGAGTAAGTAATTACCTTTAATTATCAATGAATTCATTTCTTTATTTTCTATCTCGAAATTGGGAAATACTTCCTTTATATCGGCAAATTTTGTTTTTAGTGAATTTACTAATAATTGAAATTCAGCATTAGCTTTTTCTACACCTTCTTTTGAGTTAAGAAAGTTATGCCGTTTGGTACGAAATTCCATTTCTTCCTTTTTCCGTTTGGCAATATCTAATGCTGTATCCAAATGTTGTATTACTGGCATAATAAGTCCTCCTTTTGCCATCCTCTCAATTATGAGAGTGTTATTAACAAATTTTAAAAAACTGGTTGTTTTTATAATACATCAGTATTTGCAAATTTAGTTATCTATTTCAATTATTCCAAGTCATCATAAGAATTGCAATGATTTATTAAATTATAATTGTATTATTTAATGTTGGCTAAGCAACACCAAATATATCATATAACATTTAATCTTTCCACGTATTTTAATTTTTTTAACTGCTGACTATTTAATACATATATTTTGAATTGAATAGTTTGAAATAAATAAATATTATTAAATAATATAAATTTATTAATAGGAGAATTAATGAATTTCGAAGAATCAAGATTAATATATTTACAGGGAGTTGAACAAATTGCAATAGGCAATTACAAAGCAGGTATTAAAATACTAGAAGACAATTTAAGCGAATTAGACCCTGATATATTAGTAGTTGTTTATGCAGAAATAGCGAAAGCTGCGGTGGAAGACAATGATATAGTTAAAGCAAGACAATATGCTACTTTGGCACTTAGTATTGAGCCTGAATTACCCTCAGCAAGAAAAATTTTAGGATTATAAAGGAGAATAAAAATGAGAATAGTTATGAATGAAGTTTACAACGGGTACAAAGTTTATTTTGAATCAAATGGTACACCACACAGAGAAATATGTGAAAAAATCGCGGATGATACTATTAAACTAATGGAAACAAATGGTTCTACAACACATGTTGCCTCTGCAATATTATATAGTGGTGCAATTGTGCAGGGGTATCTTAGTATGACATCTAATTTATATTTTGGAGGTACCGATGAAATGTACTAAATGTGGTATAGAATTCTTTTTACCAAAAGATTTGAACAATAATGAACATAAAGAAGACGAATCTTATTATGAATGTGCCAAATGTAAGAAAACATTTTGTAAAAACCATATTAAAATGAAAATTATCAACAGTGGTGATGAAGTAATTGAAACAAGTAAAATTCAGTATATCAATTTATGTGAAGAATGCGAAGCAAAAATATAGTGACAGAATTAATCAATAAGGTACTAATTAGATGAATCACAGATTAATTCTGATATAAAAGATAAGATTCGATATTATATTTTAAGAATTTGTTATGAGTATATAAGTTTGTTTCTTCTGGTTCAACTAACTATCATGTTAATTGGTTTAATGTAGAATATATTAATACCTTTTTTCCCTAAGCTGAAAACTTATAGATGACTCATTAGAATCGACTTTTTCCAGTGTTTCAACAGGAAATGATTCAACATGCTTGCCGTCTTTATCAAACCATATGCAGTCAACCAAACCATTATTTGTAATTGCCTGAATTGTCATTTGGGGGCTGCCCGATTTCAAGCGTACAATATCTCCCTTATGGAAATTTAAACTTGTAAGTTCCATTAAAATTAAAATATTATAGTTCATGCAAAATACAAATTAATTTCTTTATATTTTATTCAAAAAAACAACAACAAGTGAACACCTATTTGTAGTTTTTCTATGGTATTTTCTTTATATTTTATAGGTTATTAGATTAAAATGAATGACATGTTTGAAATTTCTAATGCCATAATTGTTACTAAAAATTTATTTTACAACAATGACAGAAACTCTTATACAATGCATCTTTTGTGAAGAAAAAGCAGTAATTAAAGTTCATGGACTAGCAGATATTGAAGAAATGAACTGTCCCAATTGCGGTAGATATTTAATAACATATGAATCTCGTCATAATTTACCATCTGATATTTGTGAAAAATTTGCTAACAGCAGAAACATATTAGCAGGTGTGATTAGGGAACGCTTTGAATTGCATTTAGACGAACAAGCAATAATGGAAGAAAATTTTGAAAGCTTGATCCATTCCGTCACATTACCAACCACAATGCGACAGCGACTCGATAAGCTGATACTTTATTTTTACAGAAAAAGCGAAACGTTCTTTAAAGCAACTGCATATGATTATTACCCAGCTATTGGTTATGCAAAAGATCATGACGAATTAAAGCAGATGATAAAATTGCTCAAAGAGGAAGGATATCTGGAATCTGTTACATCTCTCCAGTATTTTGTTTTATCTTTTAAAGGTATAGAAAAAGCAGAAGAACTACTCACTAAACCAATTATCAGTACGCAGTCTTTTGTAGCTATGTGGCTTGACAAAGAGATTGAGGGTGTGTTTGAAAACTACATGTGTCCGGCAATTGAGGGAAAGACACTCGACGGTATTCTTTTAGAAGGTGAGAAGCATTTTAAGCCGTTAAAAATCGATAACATCGATTTTAACAGTGATATTGTTGATAATATCATTTCAGAAATTAGGAAAAGCAAATTTTTGATAGCTGACTTTACCGGGAATAGGGGCGGTGTATACTTTGAAGCAGGCTTTGCTCAGGGAATAGGTATAGACGTCATTTATACATGCCGCAAAGACTGGTTTGATAAAATTCATTTTGATGTGAACCACAAAAATTATATTGTGTGGGAAACAGGTGAAGAATTATATGATAAACTAATAAAAAGAATTTCAGCAACAATTATTTAGAAATAATATAATTGACTTATGATATTATATCATTTTGTATCTTAACTTCCTTATGTGTCCATTCTTTTATAAAACCAATAAATAAAAAAGCACTCAGTTTTTATTCTAAGTGCCTTATTTTTTTTGAGCTGGCGAAGGGACTTGAACCCCCGACCTGCTGATTACAAATCACTTTCAAAAACTATACTTACTGTAAATTGCAAAATTTCGCTGGTATTATATTCTCTATTATCTATATAATACCCTTATTTCTTTATAAACCGTAGCCAAATCGTAGCGAGTTCTCTTTATGATGATTACTGAACAATTATTAGTGCTAAAGAGTAAATTAATAATCCTTAAATATCGATATTGTTAGAATTTTACTTATTATTTGTTTTTAAATTACTGTTCTATCTCTTATACAGCATGAGAGTATATTAAGAATTTGTAAATATTGAACAATTTCAGCTAAAAACCCTCATGTGCGGGATTTTTGTGTTTTAGTCTATTTTAATAAAAGTTAACTTAAAAAAGTACCATTGTAAGATACTGTTTACAAGAATTTTTTTTTGTAACTTGACAGAGTTAGAAAATAAAAATTGATCTAAAATTAAATTTTTAAAATTAATAATTAAGTTGCCGACTGATACAAATAAAATTCTTCGAAAAATCTCTTCTAAAGCTGGTTGGCAAAAAGGTTTAATTACAAAACAACAAAACAACAAACCCAACAGCAGCAAGTTTGCATTTCAATACTACATAGCAAGTAATGCCTTCCGTGATGAAAGTCTTCAGTTAGATGCAATCTATTTCACAGATACTACACCGATAATATATATCAAAAAACTAAGCAGTTATGACAATAACTTGGTTATTGAGCTTCACAAGCGCTTTTGGAATGAATGCAGAACTCCATTAACACTTATTATTACACCTGATGTAATCAAAATTATTGATAATTATGCAAAACCAGTAAATAATCCGTATGAAATTTCTCGCATTGAAAAGGCTGAATTTAGCACAACTGACCATGACCTTGAACGATTAGCTGAGATATTAAGCCAGGCAAAACTGGATAGCGAAAAAGTTTTTGGATACGAATTGCACCTAAGCACCCACCAACGAGTGGATAAAAAACTAATCAGTCAATTAAGAGAGGCTAGGAAACAACTGCACGATTCTTACAATCTTAGTTTTAGCACGATTCACGATTTGTTGGGTAGAAGCTTGTTTACCTTGTACTTGGAACAAAGGGAGATTCTAAGTAAAAAGGATATTAAAACAGAAACGAAAGTTGCGGACAACTTCTTTACACTGCTTCAAAATTATCCGAAAGAAACCTACGTCCTGTTTTCTTTTCTAAAAGAAAAATTTAATGGTGATTTATTCCCAATAACAGCAAATGAAGAATCAGCAATTCTTAAAAAACCTAATATATTAAATCTGATTTACGAATGCTTCACTCATGAAACTGATTTACAGACGGGACAAAAGTACTTTTTTAATTTTTTTGATTTTAAACATATTCCGATTGAATTGATAAGTGCAATTTACGAAGAGTTTATGAGTGAAGAAGATATAACTAAAAATATAATTATCGATAATAAAACTAAAGGGAAACGTGAATTAGGCGCATATTACACTCCACAAATGCTGGTTGAATTTGTATACAACGAAGTCTTGCCAATGCCGAGTAAATACGATACTAATTACAAAATAAAAATCCTTGATCCTGCGTGTGGCAGTGGAATTTTTTTAGTAGAAGGTTTTAAGCGTATTATAGAGAGATGGAAATACGCCAACAAACAGACGGAACTATCAAAAGAAACCCTGACCGAGTTATTACTCAACAACATTTACGGGATTGAAATTCATCCTGAAGCAATCAAAATAACAGCATTTAGTTTGTATCTATCTTTTCTGCATCACATGAATCCAAAGGAGATTTTACGCAAAGTAAAATTCCAACCGCTGATTTATTGGACTAAAAAAGAAGAAATTGAACAGAGAGCTGACGAAAAGTTTGGTTTAAATCTTTTGCAGGCAAATACATTCGTCCGTGAAGGGAAAAAATTTAAAGAAAATCCAATAGAAAAAATAGAAATGTTTTTTTCTACAAAATTTGACTTGATAATTGGTAACCCCCCATGGAAAAGAAGCAATGTAGATGATGAAATTTTATCATGGGCTAGACAATATCATTGGGATTTAAAACGTGATATTATAAAGGGCTTTCTTTCTTATTGCCCCTCCATTGCTCCTAATGCAACAATAGCTTTAATTTCCTCAGCTAAAGTTCTATTCAACACTAGCGGGACAGATGATAATTTCCGGCTAAAATTCTTTTCAGGAAACAAAGTTTCAATTATAGTTAATTTTTCAGTAATACGAAATGTGTTATTTGAAAAAGCGAAACAAGCAGCGGCACTCATTATTTACAAGCAACGAGAACTGCGTAAAATCAAAGAGAATGAAACTATTATTTATTGTGTCCCAAAAACTACCGATGCAATTCAAAACAGAAATACAATTTCTATTGATGCCTCCGAAATTAAATATTTACCAATCCAAGAAGTATTAAAACCCAATTCCAAAATTTTTAAGATTACAATGTATGGTAGTCTACGTGATATAAAGTTCATCAACAGATTAAATAAAATTGAATCTTTCGATGAGCACAAAATCTGTCAAGGAATGGGGTTGATAAAAGACAACACTGCATCTCGGAGAGGGAATCCACACTTAGACGAACATCATTTCATTGTAACTGATTATATTTTTCCATACTATACTCTGAAACCAAAAATTAAACTCAATGAATTTAAAGATTATACATCATTGAGGACAGACGAAAGAGATTTGTTCTCACCACCTCTTTTACTTTTCAAAGAAGGGACAAAAGATGGTGAATTATGTTGTTCTTTCATTGACTATAACTGCGCTTATCTTAGTGCTTCAAAAGGTATAAAACTTTTAGATAAAGATGATGACTTTCACAAAGCGGCAGCGGCTTGTTTAAATTCTTCTTTAGCTACTTACTACTTCATTCAGATAAGCGCGTCTATTGGTGTAGACAGAAACCGCATTCAAAGAAATGAGGCAACTTCGTTTCCAGCTATACCTTACATTTTGAACAACGAAACTATTAGTGAAATTGCTGCAAAAGTTGATTCAATTATCTCTATTTATAAAAGTAATGCGTTTGATGATTTACTGTTTAAACAAAAAATTGAGCCAATTAAAAGAGAAATCGACAGCATTATATATCATAAATTGAAGATTACAAAAGCAGAACATGCACTCATTGAAAATATTTTGAATTACAGTAACGTGTTGAAAGAAAATTACAAGAATAGCGGTGCAGAGAAATCGGTTAGTGTTGATAAAGATATTAAGCAATATACACAAGTTTATTTAGACGTTGTCAATAAACAGTTTAAAGATTCATCTATCCGCCTTACATCTGAAATTTATCCGAACACTACTCCAAAAGATGAATTGGTTTGCGTAAAGTTTGTTTTTGAAAAAAGCCCTTCCATAAAAAATGAAATTGAAGAATCACTAGAAAATATTTCAAATGTACTCTATAAAATAAATGAAAAAACATTTAAACAACACTCAGCAAGTATTTATTACAGAAGAATCATAAAATATGATCTTCCAAGACAAAATACCTTCTATCTGATTAAACCTAACCAAAAACGTTTTTGGTCTAAAGCAGCAGCACTGAATGATGCCGATAGCTTAATAGTAGAAATTTTAACTCAGCGCAACAAATAATGGGATATATTTCCGAACATAACAGTCCTTTAAATACAAATTTTTTAGACAGTGAAATAGCATTAAAGCTTTACAGCGATGTAAGGAATCATTGTACTGAAATCATTGAGAGAAGCTATCTAAATTATTTGTCTGATTCAACTAAGGTTTTTTCAGAAGATGAAACTATAATTACAGCAGGACTCTATGATCATATTGAAGCGATTATTGATGAAGATGAACTGCCTTTTTATATTGCTCCTGAACTACATCAATACACAAAACCAATTAGAAAAGGAGAAGTTAATCCTAATAAAGCTAAGCGTTTTGATTTGCACATTACAAACTTCAGTTATAAACCAAGAATAAAATTTGGTATTGAAGCAAAACTTTTGGCTGAAAAAAATACTTCATTCAAGCGGGCTAATTTTCTTGTTGACGAATATGTTGAGGATGCTGGAATGGGTAAATTTATAAAAGGGATCTATGAAACTGATGGCTTTATGCTTGGGTATGTCTTAAATGGCAAAGTTAATAATATTGTAGGGAGTATTAATTCAAAAGTTATTTCAACATATTCGAATAAGGAAATATTGACCAAAAATAAAAAAAATTATATTTCTTATTTCTTTTTTAAAGGCAATCTTAAAGAATTGTTCCATATTTTTTTGGATTTTTCAAATACCCCAAATAAATTAAACTAATTACTGTTAAGCAGAGCGTCGCAGGTTCAAGTCCTACCTCAAGAGCAAAGATAACAGTATTATATTTAAAGGAATTACTGACATAAATCGTAATCCCATTTTTATTAGGCCAAATTCTGGTGACAGTTTAGTGACAGATTATTTTCTTTCATCTTGAAGTTTTTTAAATAAACTGAAGCACTTGTCAGAAACATTAGAGCCTTGTTTTGAGCAGTAACAAGTTGGTGGCAATCAAAAATAAAACTAATGAACTGTAATTTATTAATTTTGCCAAATAATTAATCATTATGCAATGTTATTTGTTGTATTTTATATCAAGGCTCGTATTTTATTAACTCCCAAAACCTTCCCATTGCAAGATCCTTCTATAAATTTTTTACCATGATAAATAAATGCAATTTCAAAACTTCTTTGTGCTTCAAAAAAATCCCATGAAACAATTATTACATTATTTAAACTCGTTACAACAAAATTTTCATAAACATTTGATTTTGACTTTTTTATATTAATTATTGAAATTACGGAATCAAATGATATCTTTATACAATCAACAATATCTTTTTTGGTAAAATCAATGTTACCATTATTAATGAATGAAATAATATTCAAATAATAACCGTATGCATCGGAGTCATTATAACTACTTTTCATCGGTAAAATGTCAGGATAATATAACCAAGAATATAAAATTTTAGTTGGTTTTTCAATATCCAATGAATCAATATATTTATTGACTTCCTCTATGCATTTGCAATTAGTTTATTGGGAATAACCATGAAAAGCATAATTGATTATTCTATTTATTTCTTAAAATATTACTGCAATACATAATAAGCAATAGTCATTAATGGCGAACCCTTTTTGAGTTTGTTCCATTGTTTTGTTCTTTTTCTTTTAAAATCTCTTTAATTTTTTGAATTACTTTTGTTTTTATCTCCTTTACCCCTGAGGACAGTTTAGGGTCAGAATTTTCATTCCCCGACGTTCTCTGTGAAGTAAAGTACCATGCCTTGTTAATTAAGATAGTCTCAATGTAATCTGTTTTTAATTTAGAATATTTTTTTTCATCCATTTCAAAGGTCAATGTTGAAGCGCATGGGCAGTTTAACTCTTTTCCGTTTCTTATTATGATATTAAAAATCAATTCCTCCTTTATCTCTTGCGTTTTATCTATATGAGAGTTTTTAATATCATACGCTATTATGTATTTTTTCATAATTGTATTTATTTTTGTAAGAATTCAAAACCCCAATTAAGCTAGGGGTTGTATTTAGGGCCAAACCATTCAATTTTGCTATTATTGTTTTCTGCCGTAACGGTTATGTCATGTCTCCCCATAATAATAAGCGTATCACCTGCTATGTGAATATCTTGAATAGGATATCCGATACTTTCTTTAACAATTTCTTCAAGCGGTGTACTACTGATATGCACTCGTCTACCTCTTTTTGATCGCGAAAAATAAATATAAGTTCTGTCATCCACTGTGATAGAAAAAGAATCATCACTTTCGATGTTTACTTTTTTTAATATACTCATAGTCCTCATAATATTTATATAAAAAATGGTGCAAAATTGTCATTACATTATACTCAAAATAAATATCCAAAAGGAAATAATTTGTTCATGTGAACTTATTTACCGTCCTTAAAGCACTGCCAATTATCTACCAGAGAATACTCTATGTTTGCAGGATACTCACATTTTCTAAAATTCTTGTACATATACGCTTTTATGTATGTTTGGAAACCTTTGGGAGGGTTATTTACAATGACCTTTAACGTATAAGTATCAGCTATTGAATTCAACTTCTTTATTTTCGTAACGGCTTTGAGGACATAGCTATGCTTTTCCTCGAGAATTCTTTTTACGGATGCCAAAGAAACCTTTTCACCTTCTTTCGTCAAAATAAAATCAGATAATCGTCCTTTATAGTACATATATCCTTCACTGTCAATATCGAACAAATCGCCAGTCGCTAATTCTTGGCTTTGCAGATTACAATCTCTGGCACTACCTTCAACTAAACCAATTTTTCGTTTCATTAATGTTTCTGATCTTATAATTAATTCTTTATAACCCAAAATTTTTGTGTCTCTTAGTTTTACGTGAGTATTTATAAGGGGGAGGCCGACAGATCGTAACCTACACTCATCTGCTTCATGGGCAGCCAATGTTGACACACGCGGGCCTGCTTCAGTCAACCCGTAAGTGACATAGATTTCTTTATATGGATATTTTTTAACTATCCGTTTTAGTGATTTTGTGTCTATTGGACTACTCCCAATTGTTATCACGCGTAATGTTTCAGGCAAAGCTAATGTGGTATTTAGGAGTATTTTTACTAACGGTGGTGTAAGTGACGTTAAAGTTACACCGTGTTTCTGAATATTCGAAATAAATTCTGTAGCGTTAAAAGGCAAGGCAGATATAATTACTTTTGTTTTAGTCAAATAAGCAGCGAGGACTTGGGCGACGATTGAAAATGAATACATTAATGGTAGGTTAATGAGCATGACCTCGCTGTTTCTTATGCCAATAGATTCTATATGTTTTTGAGCATTTACTAACAGTGTGTCAAAGTCAAACACACAGCCACTTGAGAACCCAGAAGTACCGGAGGTTAAAATTATTGTTTCTCCTACTTTAGCTAAAATACCGTCGTGATGTAACTTAATTATTTTATAATCTTGGATCTCTATCTCCGTTGCCGGCAATTTAAAGTTACCAGTATATCCCTTTTTAACTACAACCTTAATGCCGAAGGCACTTATTAATTCACTAATTCTCTCCGAAAGAGCTGTATGGGTATCAATCACTGGTACCAGTCCAGATTTAATTGCCCCGAAAAAGAACATCAGCAAATCCTTGGAGTTAGTTAAATTAATTAACACAATAGACCCTGTAGGAATATCGAGCTTCTCAAATGTATATAGCACTTCACGATAAGAAAGAGATTTATTTTGCTTTATAGCTTCAACCTCAAAAACATTATCTAAAAACGATTCAAAATTACGTCGATTTTCTGTTCCCATCTATTATTCTCCTTTCCTAAAAAATTCCGGCGCAAAATCGGAATATCCTTTATATTGATAATCTTTTTTAATAAGGATTGATTTGCATGTGAAATTTTTTTGATCCTTCTGCAGAGATGCTACTATTATATGTTCCAAGTTTTGACGTTTAAACCATTTTTGAAGCATTATGGATATAATTGATTCACAATTCTCTAAAGGCGTTGGTAATGTGAGTGTCGGGCCATGAATATTTAAATATGTACAGACAAAGCCTACCGTACTTGCTGGATTAGATGCAACAAAACGAAGCGGTGAAATAAAGCCGTTTTGAGCATCATCATGAAATCTGTGAATTGTATCTAACGTTCCGTAATCAGATATTAATATGATACCGACATCGGTATATTCAATTTGATAACAATTCTGTGATTTTAAAAGTTTGTCTATGCATTCTAAAAGTATCCAGGCAGTAGAATCAGCATACCGTAATGAAGGCATAACTTTAGAAAAATATAAATCACGGTTATAAGATTCAACCTTCATGAATGAAGAAACGTTGCAATAGTCATAAAAGAAAAATTTTTTCATTTCATTCATTTCTGCACTGCTATACATGTATTATATCCTCCAAACCCTAATGTTATACTTAAGCCATTTTGAAATGTTGCTTTCTTTGTAATGTTTTTTTGCGCTGGCACTAAATAATCGGAGATTGGCGAATCAAGCAGGTAAACCGGAGGAACCTTTCCCATTTTGATTGCCAGTAGTAAAGCAACAACTTCCATTGCTCCAGTTGCCCCTAACGTGTGTCCTAGATTACCCTTAGTGGCAAAAATTATTGGTTTTTTTTGGCTTTGAAACAAAGCATTATATGCTTTTAATTCTACGGTATCGTTTATAACTGTTCCAGAACCATGTGCATTAATAATCTCTACTTGTGTGTGGTCCAAATGAGCATCTTGTAAACAGCGCCGAATTGCCATGACAACACTTTGCCCGGTCAAGTCAGGCGCTGTAAATCCTGAGGCGTCATTAGATGAAGCAGAACCAACAATCGAACCATACTGCTTTTTGACCAGATGTTTGTTTTGACTGTTTACAAGAACAATAAAAGCCGCGCCTTCTCCTAATATTGTCCCGTCATGAGTTTTATCAAACGCTTTAAGCATTGTTGGAGACATTGTTCCAAGCTCAGAGTGTGCCATAAGCTTACTTTGCGTAAGTATGTCTGCGCCACCGCAGATACAGATATCAACCGAATTACTACGAATGAGTTCAGCACCCATGGCAATTGCATCAGAGCCTGATGAGCACGATGTTGACACTAAGACAGGCTGGGTGTTATACCCTAATACCTTGTTAACATCTATGAGCCAATCGTAAAGTGTTACTTGACAATTCTCTGAGTAATCCAAGCTGGCTCCAAAACTTGTCCCGACAACAAGCTGCACTTTTTTACCTTTAAGATCAATGTGCGAATCATTGACCGCACATTTAATGCAATCCAATGTAAGTTTTTGTAGCCGGGCCCAACTGTCTAAAGCAAATGGAATATCCGGTACTAAGGCAGCTAAATTATTTTTCAGTTTAAACGAAAAACTATAAGTCTTTATGCCTGTTTCTCCACAAAGCAGACTATTCCATACTCCCTCAAGACTATTACCCAAGGCAGTAACCCACGCCATGCCAACTACGAGTGGTTTATAATTCACCATATCTGTTTTTCATTTTCATTGATGATTATTTTGGTAATTGAGGCTCTGCAAGCAGTAACCCGCTTAGAGCCGACAAAGGCGGTGCCAGTGAAAAATAAGTGTCCCTGAATGAGTTTATCCTTTTTGACTATGAGTGTTATCTGATCGCCCGGGAAAATCATATGATAGAACCGTAACTGGATTGAGCCCAGCACAGTCATTTCATTGTCTTTAACTTTGTCCGTACACATCTGATAAAATATGCTTCCGGCTTGTGTAAAAGCCTGCATTATATTACTACTCGGGTAGATTGCCCTATCAGGAAAATGGCTGCCCGCCCAATCGCTGGCACCTGACACACACACAATCGCTTTTAAGTATTTGTGCACCTCATAATCAATTACTCTGTCCAGGAGTATCATGGGATGGCGGTGTTTGAGCCATTTCTTTAAATCTGAAAAACCGATGCAATTAGGCATTGTTGTTTTGTATTATTAATTTTTCTTTAAACTCTTCTGGTATCAAAATAGGTTTACCCGTGGATTTATGAACCATTACAAATTCAAACATGCCTTGAGCTATTTCGTTCTTAGTTGAATTCACTCGTCTATACATAACTTGTTCAAGTCTAAACCTTGCAGGTCCTATATGCTGTATGTCACTTGTAATGGTAATCTTATCCCCCTGCACTACCGCCTGCACATATTTAATACGTATACTTCTGATTCGTAAGTCCAAATTCAAGTCATTCAAGTTTTCCTGCTTAATTCCTCTTGATTCTAAACATTGCAAGCTTGCCGCTTCAAATAACGTGGCATAGCGGGCAAAATGCATTATTTTTGCTGCGTCAATATCAGTTTGTCTAATGCGATATGAATATTCTGCTACCATCAAAATTTATTGGTTAATAAAACACTGTATACCTCTGTCCATTCTCCGTATGACTTCATCAATGTCATCGCTAGTAATGATAAGTGGTGGCGATATTCTCATAACCGGAAAACCATACGACGTTGCATAGGCACTTTTTCCAGCCCCAGCCATAAATTCAACATATATGCCATTTTCAATTAATTGCGTGCGTAATTTTGGAATGTGGTAGCTTGCTTGCTCGGTTAATGCTAAACCATTCAAGATCCCTTTGCCCCGCACCTCTGAAAAAACGTGCGGGTACTTATCAATAATTTTTGCTTTTACGTCATGGCGTAATTTTAAGCCTTTGGCAATTGACAATTCAAGCAAGTTATATTGTCTTATATAATCAATTCCATTTTTTATAACAGAGCATGTCAGCGGTCGTAAATCAGATGTGGTGACCGCCCCGCTCGCCCGAACCGTTAATTCTCGCTTTGCAATGACCAATGATGTTGAGATCAAACCCAAACCCAAGCTTTTTCCGATAACCGTAATATCAGTCGGAATAGCTCCCTGTTCATCTGTCATTGCAAAAAAATGACCTGTTTTTGCATATGTTAAAACCTCATCGGCTGCAAGAATTACATTATGCTGACGGCATAGTTCAGAGAGTTGTCGTAAATATCCATCAGGAGGAATAATTATACCTCCATCGCCAAGAATTGGCTCGACAATAACGCCAGCAATTTCTTGGCAATAATTTTTAAAATAGTTTTGTAATGCTTCGATGTTGCCAAAGGGTAAGAATTCAAATAAAAAATCCCCACTATTGCCTATAGTAGGGATACCAATTTTATAGTATCGACGATTTAAGAGGACGAGTATACCGCCTGTCCAGCCATGCCACGCACCTTCGAAGCAGAGAATTCTTTTTCTTTTTTCTCGACCCGCTTTTATTTTTAAATTATATAAGTCAAACTGGTTTTCAATGATAAGCCGCAAACATAACTCTAAACCTTCAGAACCAGAATTTCTGCCACTTACGTGATATTCATCTCTCGGAAATCTATCTACCCATAAACCACCATCACCGAACAAATAATTTAGGAGGTCAGCCCGGCCAATGTCACCAACTTCGTCAGTTAAATACCTTATGTTTTGTAAAAAGTGAGAGCAGATCTGTTTTGCAATATCATGATCGGCACCAAAGCAGGCAGTGGCATAACCGCCTGTCATATCAATTACCTGTAGAATATTGTTGCCAGTACCACTATTAGTCTCAATGAAAGTATGCTCTACCCCTTTTGAACGTACACAAATATATGGTAAACGTTTTCCTTCATAGTTATCAAAATGAATGTTTGTGCCATTTTGCAGGTATTGAACAAGCTCGGTCGGTATATGTTTTCCGTCCTGAAGCAATAATAAAATCTTATTAATAATATCTTCAGGCATTGTTTAATGACCATTGTTTTTAAGTGAATCAATGAGTTGGGCAAGGCAGCGGATGGTAGAAAAATGCTCGCTCGTGAAGTTTTCATCTGAGATTTTGACTCCAAATTTTTTCTCGCATAAGACACGCAGTTCAATAAATCCTAACGAATCTAATCCAATAATACTTTGCAATCCGTCATCAATATTAATTTTATCTTCTGGAGTTTCTATAAATAATTCATTTATTAGGAGTTTTTTTATTATGTCTTGAGTTATTTCCAAGTTATTAAATATAAATAATCTTACAAAAAATACGATAAATTTCTTAGTTTAATCTACTAATCAGTGTTTCTTTGTCAATGGTTCCTTCAAAATTAATTATCTTCATGCATTTTTCCATCATAAATTTTATTGCCCTATCACAAAGATTCTTTTCTTCCTCTTTTTCTTGTCCAACAGGTAATAAAGTCAATTTATCCGATTCCTCAATCTGATAAAGAAAATCATTACTTTTCAAATAAAATCTGCCGAAATTTTTGCAATATTCACCCGCTTCGTTTTGGAATCTAGAGACATCTATTAAATAAGAAGTTATTTGGGGATAGGAAAAATAATTTTCACCAAACTCTATCAAAGTTTTTAAATGCTTATCATCGTTAATTATTTCTTTATCTATAAGAATATATCTAACTACTTTTATTCCAAAATCTCGAAGTTTTTTGAACCAGTCTTTTAAACTTATTAGAAGTTCAAAATCTTTATCGGTTGTTAATTTCAAAATCACATCAAATTTGTCAACATTTTCTAAGCCGTCTAGTTTTTCAACTGTCATAATTTGTAAACCAAAATATTCTGCCATATAATCTGCATCTGATATCCCGTTCTTAATCACTTCCTTTATAGTATTAATAATTTTGTCTATACCCTTTTTAATTTTTTTTCTTTTTTCAGCGTCATTTGTTGTATCGTAGGTTCTGTTGCATAAATATCTATAGAGAATAACAATATATTGAAATAAATCATTTGCAAATTTCAAATTATCTTCGCTGTGCTTTTGCAAATTTAAATATGCTCCTATAAAATCTCTTAAAAGTTTATCATTACCTTCCAGCCCAACATGAGAAAAATAATGTATTAAAAGATCTTTCTCTTCGTAAACTTTGCTTAGTAAAATTATTCGGTCTATTGATGGATTCGAAATTCGCCCTTGCTCTAACGCCGAAACATAAGATGGTGTTAACACTATTTCGCTAGAATACATTTTTGACTTCTCTTCAACTTGAGAAAAGCTCAATTCTTTCTGTTTCTCTCTTATTTCCTTAATGTGTTGACCAAAAGTTGAAACGCTCACTATACGACCTCATTTGTTAAAATAATATTTTATTCAAATTTAAATATAATAAAAAATCTTTACGAGAAAAAGGGGAAGATATGGATGCTACACTTTAATATTGTGATACTACAATAGCTAGAATATAAACTATTGCCTTGACAAGAGTTTATATTTTAATTATATTACAGTGTGAATTAATTAAATAACAATGTAATATTGTAATAATAAAATTTATGTTTATTCAATCAAAATATATTATTATTTAAAATAAAAGGGTTCTAAGATGAGAACGACATCTTAAAACCCGGGCAATAATCAAAGCTATTAGTCAGCCTTGAATATGGCTAAACTCATGATATCACAGATTCTTATTTTCCGTAAAGCCACTAATAGTTATTAAGCCTGGAGCAAAAGCTGCCTTCTTTTAAGAACCTTCATTAACCGAAAGAACATTTTCACCGATCACATTAATTTTATCTAATTATCAATCATAATCATCGGAGATCAATATGAGAGATACTACTACAATTAAAATAACAAGCCGCTTTGCAGAAGATAAAATCCGGTTCAAAGAACCAAGAGAACTAGGATTGAACGTTTCACTTTCATTTAACGATGTAAATCGAATTTGGAGTTCCCTTAACCGATTTGGGATAAATAATCGGGACCTATTAATTAAAATTAAAAACATTCGAATCCCCAAAGAATCTTTCAGTATAATTCATGAAAAGCTCCCCAAATTTCTCGCATCGGCTTTCAATAAAGATAATGGTATTGAAGAGATAAGCAGTAACGATATCATCAAAGCTATTAATGTACTTATAGATTTTATTATCGGTCGTACAGACGATGTCATCTTTACTATCGGGCTTGGTGCATCTACTACTTACCCAAGTATTCGATTACCGGCTTATATAATACCAGCAATAAAAGTACTTAGGAGCATTTCTGATTGTCGCAAAATAGTGGCAATTCCAAAAGTTCATGTATTCAAGGCAACTTATGCAGGTTATTATGTTAATGGACTTGATTTGGCGTCAGTAAAAGCCATGACAGAAATTACCCTTAACTTATTAAATGAATTTGTTGATACTTTTTACCCCGATGTCAAATCTGCATTTACCTTTGAAAGCGATGTTGATTTCAAGCCAACTCCAATATATTCAAAAATAATGTCTCTTTCCAAAGTCATTACTAGTCTTGCGGGCGTAGAAAATGAATTAGATACTCTTTTACGGATGGGATTTAAGCACGGGGGTGAACAAGGGGCTCTAAATGCATTGTTGTATACAGCATTCCATCCTTTTTATAACCAATCTATTGTTCCGTTAGACATGGATAATGAGGTTTCAGATTTTACATTCACACACCCATATCCTAAATTAATTATTGATTTCGGTGGCTGGCCTCAAAGGACTTTTAACACTGTTATCGATAAACTACGCTCTATTTTGGATCCCGAAAAATATCATATTCCTGCTTTGATAAATTGTATTGTTAAAGCAGGCAAGATACCTGTCTATTACCAGGCGAAAAAGGGAGATATTCTATTGTGTGACTCATGCGCATCTTTGGATGATTTTGTTATGGATCCAATGACCGAAGCAGATTATAAGTTAATATTTGACGAAATTTCAGAAACCGAATATTTACGGTTTATTAGTGAATTTAAAACAAAATATAAAATTTAAACTTATGAAAAAAATAGTTCTATCTTGTATTCAACCAAGCGGGAGTCTGCACCTCGGCAACTGGCTGGGAGCCATTCAGAATTGGGTGGCTATCCAGTCTGATTATGAATGTATCTATGGGTTGGCCGATTTGCATCCTATTACAATTCATCAAGACCCACAAGTTTTAAGACATAACACCGAGGAAATGACACTAGATCTTCTGGCTACCGGAATTGAGCCATCCAACCTTTTTTTTCAATCATGTATACCAGAACACGCGCTACTGTGTTGGGTATTGGGCTGTAATGCCAGCTTCGGTCAGTTGAAGCGTCAAAAGCAGTTCCAGGAAAAATCAAAACTGATTATGGAAACTTCTTCGGACAAGTTCGTTTCCGGGGGACTGTTTTATTATCCTGTACTTCAGGCAGCAGACATTCTTATTTACCATGCTCATTATGTTCCAGTTGGAAAGGATCAAGAGCAACATCTTGAACTAGCTAGAAATGTTGCTGAACGTTTCAACTGTCAATTTGGGATAAGATATTTTGAAGCACCTGAGCCTCTTTTTACTGATGTTCCAAAGCTAATGTCTCTCACTTCCCCGGATAAGAAGATGTCAAAAAGTGCTGGTGATAAGCATTACATCGGGATTTTTGAAAATGATGAAAGTATTATCAGAAAAGTCCGGTCAGCTAAGACTGATTGCGGCGATGGCGGTTCGGCTATTAGCTTGGGTGTTGAAAATCTTTTGACGATCCTTTCCGCAACTGGTTTTACAGATCTCAAGAACCAATTTGCCGAGGAATACACAAGCGGCAAATTGCAATACTCAGTTCTCAAGAATGCAGTTGCAAAGGCTATCATAGAAATGATAACCCCATTCCGAGATAAGAGAAAAATACTTTCAGAGAACAGGGAAAAAGTTATAAATGAAGTAATTGAATCATCAAGAAATATCCAATTAAGAGCCCAAGAAACGGTTCGCGAAGTATGCGAAATTGTTGGTTTATTTTCTCCATTTATAAAAGTTTAATTTATAAACGTCTGTGGCCGAACGGTCAGGCATTGGTCTCCAAAACCAACTACAGGGGTTCGACTCCTCTCAGACGTGCAATTTGTTGGTATTATTTGATATTATAATGTTACCAATTTATTTTTCAGGTTAAGTAATCAATACCGGTGCATCCGATATTCCATCCGGAATAATTGGATTACAGTCCTGCGTAAAAATAACAGCATCGGGATCATTTTTGGTTATATTTTTCATTTCAAGTAAATAATTTTTATTCACTAAAAACTTTGTGAACTGTACCAAATCTGTTTTATACGAATTAATTGTTTTTGTGCTTAAATTTTTCTCAAAAGTACAATGATGTATAAAATCTTGTATTGCGATTTGCAGTGTGTACACTAAAAACTCCTTTTTAATGATTATGTTGAAAAATATTTAAATTCTGAGCTTTAAGTTTATAAATTATCAATACTTTATCAAAGTAATAATTCTGCCAAAGCGTTACTTCATAATACGAAAGGCACTCAGATTTTATTCTAAGTGCCTTATTTTATTGCGGAACCGACGAGACTCGAACTCGCGACCTCCTGAGTGACAGTCTCTTGCAAATATCGTAATTGCAGAAAACTATTCAAAATTGCAGTTTCTATAGTCTTTATAGTCTCTAAAATACCATATATTCCATATAAATCGTAGCCGAATCGTCATTATAAAAGAATGCATCTTATTATCTAAATTATGTAATATTATAGTATTTGGAATAAAAGTATAATTTCACTATATTTGTAATATGGAAGACTTGAATAACAAGGAGTTAGAGGCACTAAAACATATTCGGAATTCCATTGTCCATAATGGCAGTAAACCAACATACAGGAGATTAATGGAACTTTTGAATTACCAGTCACCAAGATCTGTTAACCTGATAATTCGTTCTCTTTCGGAAAAGGGATATTTAGTTAATGATGAATTTGGCAGAGTCCAAGTAAATAATTATCCTGATTATGCTGAAGCCGAAACAGTCGAAATTCCTTTATTGGGAAGTATTGCATGTGGATATCCTAATTTTGCAGAACAGGATATAGAAGAAAGTTTTTGTTTATCAACAATGTTAGCCAAGCCTCCGCATCAGTATTTTATACTGAAAGCCAGGGGCGATTCGATGGAACAAAAAGGGATTCAAGACGGAGATTTAGTTTTAATAAGAAAACAGCCAACAGCACGAAATGGAGAGACTGTTGCCGCTTTAGTTGATCAGGAGTGTACACTAAAGGAATTTTACCGAGAGAAAGATTTTATCATTCTAAAACCGTGTTCCTTAAATACTATCTACAGACCAATAATTCTCACAAGCGACTTCACAATCCTAGGTGTCATGGTATCGATTCTACCTCGATTATAGTTTACTTTTTTACTCTAAAATTTATCCGTCCTCTTTAATAAAGTGGAGGTCATTTTAATGCCCAGTTTTAAAATATTATCTATAGACGGCGGCGGTGTACGTGGTGTATATCCGGCTGCAGTATTGGACTATGTTCAGCAACGGCAACCTGAACCTATACAGGAATACTTTGACTTGATCGTAGGAACATCTACGGGTGCCATAATCGCCCTCGCTCTTGCATTGGGAATAAGCACTAGCGAGATATTGAATTTATACAAAAACAGATCTACTTCTATTTTCAGAAAAAAAAGCCTTAGTTATATTAATCAAGGAATCATTATGCCGAAGTATTCAAATGCATACCTTCTTAATGAATTAAAAGATTTATTTAAAGAAGCAATTATTAATGACTGCAATGTGAGGGTATGCATTCCTACAATTGATATAGTGAACGGAAAGACTATAGTTCGTAAAACTCGTCATCTGGAAGAATATCAACACGATTTTGTATTGCCTGTTTGGCAGGTTGCAGCTGAATCAAGCGCCGCACCGATTTATCTGCCCGCTTTCGAAGATGAAAATTCATGCCAATATATTGACGGAGGACTTTGGGCAAACAATCCGGCAATGGTCGGAGTAGCAGAAGCTTTAAAGATTGGTCATTCTCTAGAAGATATTAAAGTGTTATCAATCGGGACCGGGTTCAAACCGTTTTTTAAAGATGGATGGAAAACAAAATGGCTTGGTTTAATCGGATATAGAACTACTCTCGTTGATATTACTTTTCAAACTCAATCCCAAGGGGTACATAACACCGTCACTTATTTACTAAAAGATGGTAATTACCTCAGAATTGATAAAATATTACCGAAGGCAAAGAAATGGAAATTCTTTAGCAAGTTTGGTTTGGATGATACTGGCAGTATCAATACGCTTATCGGCTTTGCCAATAATGAAGCTAAGGAAAATATAAGTAAAATACAAAAAGTTTTTTTACAAACTAAAGTATCGGCATTTACACCGATACCGTTAATAAAATCGGAGGTACCTATATGAATCTTACAACTGGATTCAATAAATTCCTTGAAAAGGTCAATTTAGACAAGACAAGGATCGATAGATTAATTTCAGCTCACAAAGAATTACGAGAAGCATTGAGAGCAAATGATGAAATTAAGAAATATTACAAGAATGACTACCTACAAGGATCCTATGCCTTGAAACTCGGCATAAAGCCCATTTCAAGAGGAGAATATGATGTAGATATTATTCTCGAACTCGACCTGAAAAACTCTGATGGAAATTATATTATGGATGGTAGTCAAGTCTTTTATTGGCTTTACGAAATATTGAGTAAGATGCCAGCTTATAGAGACAAGGTTGAATATCCAACAAAGAAAAGAGCTATCAGAATAAAATATGCGAAAGACCTTAGACTTGATATATCGCCAGTTCATTTCAAGAACGAAAAAGATCCGGTAGAGATAGTTCCTGACTGGAAGCTTACAAACCCGAGAGGATTCAAACAGTATTGTATTGATACTAACAAGGCTTCATTTAACCAGTTTTATTATGTTACCCGGTTACTGAAATATTTACGTGACATTCAATTAGGTTCAGGAAGCCATCCAAAGTCTATATTGCTTACAACACTAATCTCGAAGCATATATCAACGAAAGAAGGTATAACCTTGAACCAAGCTCTAGTATTGACGATGGAAAGCCTTAATAAATATTTACAAGGATTAGATGATGTCCCTGAGGTTTGCAATCCATCATTAAAATCTGAGAACCTTTCAGAGCATTGGTCTTATGGTTATTTCTACGACTTCAAGAATATGTTCGATAATGCAACCAAGAAAGCAAGAGAAGCTTACAACGAAAAGGATGAGCAGAAGACTATAGAGTTGCTTAACTCTGATGATCTTTTCAAAGGCAATTTCCCTGTTACGTTGTATGAAGCAGAGATAAAGAAGGCTATGGATTTATCTGAATCTATAAAAGCTAATAAGATTGGAGTTACAGCGACTGGCGTCCTATCATCAGTAAAAAGCCAAATCGTATCAAATGTACCACCTAATCTTGGTTCGCACGGAGACTTTGAATGAGAAAAAAAAGAGGAATAATAAAGGCACAACCATATAAATATGAACTGCAGGTTGGCAACATGCGTGCTAAATTGCCTCAATTTACAGCAAAGAAGACGCCTGAAGGTTATGACTTCATCGGAGTACTCAATCCAAGAGGCACAGAGTATAAAGTGCAGATTAAATACAGAAAAAATAACCATCCGGTTGTCTTTGTTCTTAATCCTGTAATTACGACTAACAAGCATAGATATACAGACGGCTCACTTTGTATATATAAGCAACCGGAATTCAGGTGGAGGGAGGATTTATTGGTTTGCAATTACATCGTACCTCTTACTTGCATGTGGCTTCATTTTTATGAACTGTATCTAGAACATGGTAGATGGTTTGGTCCCGAAGCAGAGCATGATAGCGGCTCTGATATACGAAAAAAACGTATTGAAATGCCAGAAGAATAAGACAAAAGATCTGGGTCCGTTATTAAAAAAGACCTGTTTTTCGTTTCCCATTTTTTTGTTAAATACAAACTTATCCATAAAATAAGTTAGATGAAATAACTAGTAGCCCTGTTTTTTTAAACTAAATAATGAAAGGATTAGCAAAAAATGGCTAATAAAAAAGTATGGGTATCCCCCTCCGGCAATGACTGGAAGGTGACCAAAGAAGGAAATTCAAGAGCTTCTGTTATAACAGATACAAAAAAAGAAGCAATTGAAAAAGCAATACCGATAGCAAAAAAGGAACATTCCGAAGTAATTATCCAGAAAAAAAATGGACAAATCCAAGATCGGGATAGTTATGGGAATGAATCAAAAGCAAAAGATACAAAACATTAATTTATCTGGGGTTGCAAGGACAGCAACCCCGGTGATTTTAAAATTACAATAAGGAGCTTTTTATGCAAAAGTGGCAAAAAAATTTCAGAAGAATACCTAACAATATTAATGTGAAAGTTGGAAATCTTCAAACAAATGATTTAACAGTTTCCTGCTCTAAATCCATTCCTGCCAACGACATAAGGAATGGCGTTTACGAACATATCGGCATTAGATTTGATTCTGTTGATGAACTTGAAATTGATCAGCCGGAATTCGTTCCAGCGGCTGAAAACGGCAGATATTCACTGAAGAATGCACAGGGTTATGAAATTATTCATGCGGAATTACCTAAAGTAACGAGAACTTTTAGTTGGGATGTCCCTAATTGGGGCGATTCTTGGAATGGTACTCACGAAGTGTCTATTGACCGTCAAGTATATCAAAGAACTTGGATGCCACCAAAACTTGTTTCGTTGCAGATTGAAATGTTAAATTTTAACAACCAAAACAACAGATATACATTCAGGTTTGTGTTGAGAGAAGTTCTGAACAGGACAGATTCAGCTTTCTTGGATGATTTATCTTTTAATCTTAATTTATTGCAGGAAAATGTCGGGGCTGTCGATGTGTATCCAAGTACTGCAACAAGAGCCGATTATATTGCTACTTTGGCAGTAAACTGGGAAATATTGCCGCCTGGAAACAGGGATGAAATAATCAATACGATAATAGGAAGATTCAGGAATCCATCACCAGAGATCAGAACAGCAATTCAGGAAAGGTATGATTTATTGGCAGGATTAAAACCGATAAACTGGATTAATGGAACCAACGGATTTATTAATTACTTCGGTGCACAGTTCAGAGATAATCTTGTAGTGTTTGAAAATCTTAAATATGGAAACGCAATCTATGTAATGTTTGATGATTGGCAAAACTTAAGCCAATTGTCGAGAATTGATTTATTGAGAGACAACAAAATCGGGTTTAGAAGAATAGTTCATGGCAAAGGTTGGCAAGCAACACTAATAGGCTATGTTAGAGGTATGCTGCAATCTGGACATTAAAATTCTATAAAATTCATAGCTAGGTCGTTGCGATAATTTGATTGAATGCCACAAAATTATTTTAGGTAAGTAAATATTTCATAACCTAAAAGCAAATTTTAAATATTAAAAAACTAAAACCGCATCTACTAATAAAATAGAAGCTGACCTTTTCGGACAGCCTCTTAGTTTTTTTAGTAACAGATTTGAATTTCTTAACTACAATTTGTAGATAAAATCTTAGAAGCAATCAATGGAATTGTTATAAAATATTCTAAAATTAGATTCTTTTATTTTTTTACGTTCGATTATTTTTAATAATTTTTAGTAAAAAGTATCCTTTTGTTTTTGTATCTCATCCCAGGTCATTCCATGATGTTTTAAAGCATATTGATTACGCTGTCGTTCCCACTCTTTTCCGCGAAATCTAATTTTTGGTCTTATGCCTTTAAACCAAAGATCGCATCGTTTAGTAAATGGAACAACTGAGCTATATGAATACCCTTCAGGTATAAATTCTTGAGTTATGAAAGAACTTATAAATATATACAAAATTCTACCAAATATTTTTATCATTATTATCCCCTATATTTTTAATTGAAAAATATTGATTATATTTTGATAATCAATTCTTATTGTTATTAGGATATATGATATTTGGAAGTGTGTCAACAGTTGTCAAAAATGAAATATTTTATATCGATTTACAAAGTATTTCTAAATACTCTAATCTAATGAATATAGGAATTATATAACTTTGTAAGTTTTTATTTTGGCAGTTTAAAATATTTCACTACATTAATAAACAAAGCTAAGAAAGAAACTAATAAAGATAAGAAGGAAATAAGAAGAATGAAATATTTACTATTTCTTATAGCAATATATTGTACATACTTTAATTTTGAATCAATGTGATTTGTTTTTTTTAAATAAGCAAAACATACGAAGCATACCCCAAATAATTTCGGATACGTACATAAAGTTTTATTCTTAATTTCCTCTTTGAAAATGCAGTTAGATCTCATAATTAAATACTTTATATTTTAAAAATTTATACCTGTTTATTTTCTTTTTTTTAAATTTAAATAAAGAGCAAATAGACATTTCTTTAATTAATTTTAACAATAAATTTGAAGTTGTAATTATATTATTATTTCTTTGATATTTCAGAGGAAATCTTAAAATAAACATTGTATAAAAAATACTCTTTTTTACAAATAGTACTTTTGTTTTTTGGGTATCAAATTTTTCTCTTAACAAAATAATAATATCACGTTTTATCATTTCGACCATTTTGTTTGTATACTGGTTTTTTCTAAGTAATATGACCTATTAGATTTTGCTAATTTTTTATTATTTCTATATACTGTATAATATTTTTCATTGGTTAATATATCCTCAATATAACTTTTACCTTTTTCTGTTATAATATATCGTTCGCAAAATATTGGCAGCATTTCTGCATTGCTCTTCATGTATACAAATTCTGGTCTTATTAATGTATAAGGTGGATTCTCGAGAATGTCGATTGCTTTCTCAGACTGTATTTTTGTAATTCCATAATCTTCCAAAAATTCTTTAAATTTTTCATCTATCAAATCATTAAAATAGAAATATTCAATTATATTTTGAAGAATAGAATTATTATTTTGTTTATCTTTTTTTTCCAACTGTTTTGTCCAGAACCAAATCAACTAGAATATCATCATATTCCGAATCAGACATTAATTTTATAAAAGAGGTATAAAAATCATTATTAAAAGAGGGTTCTTCTCGCTCAATTTCGTATCTTAAGATTAATCCGAATATCTTTTCAATATTACGAATATTTTGATAAGTAATATTATTTAATTTAGTATAGAATACGGATTCAAATGGCAAATTTTCAATTTCATCATTATCATTTATAGTAATTTTTTTAGAACGGATTAATTTTTTTATTAGTCCATCCTAACTAGTGTTTGAACAATTTTACCATTTACATCATACACGATTAGTGTTACGAAATTATTGAATGGAATATTATAACCAATTGTCGTAGTTGGGTTAAACGGATTCGGGTAATTTTGCTTTAATGTAAATTGATTCGGCACAATCACAGAATTTAAGTAATCACCATCACCTGGACGAGTTGTAAATGAAAATGGTTCGGAAAAAGGACCATAGTCATCCATAGTACAATCATCTTCATATAAAGAAGCAACCCGCCAATAGTAAGTTGTATTATAAGATAATGGATCGGGCACATAAAAGGATTTTGTAGCGCTAGCGCCCTCTACTGCTATACTGCCGAAATTAGGATCAGTACTTACTTGAATATGGTAACAATTAACACCGGCTGAGTACCATTGTAACGTTGGATAAATTGTTACGTTTATCGAGTTATCTGGTGGGTCCCATAGCTCTGGAGGATCTTGAGCTTTTAGTGAAGGACTTAAAACTAACATTGACAGAATTATTACCTACAATTTAAGATTTTTTTTCATGATAATTTCTACTTTCTAAAATTTTAGTTGTTAAAATGTTTTGAAAAATAAAATCTAAAACGCCTGTATGTTGGCACAATAGGTTATTGAGTCTTAACTTAACGACAGCATTAAAGCTAAAGGTTGCAGATTATTTATAAGAAATTTATGAATTATCGGAAATGTATCAATATTATAAATTATTATTCTCGCCAAAATAAATGATTCCTTCTATACATTAAGTGGTGAACGAAACCACAGATATTACATGATTACATAAATTGGGATTATTCAAAAAATACAACCAATTATACAAATATTTTTTTGAATTTAAAATTGTTCACAAGGTTTTATTTTATTATTGCAACATATAATGTGGCAACAAAATATATAGTAGCAACAAGGTATATGTAATTGTTTTTGCCAAATACAAATAAATATAATTGACTAAAACATAGATTGTCAATATAGTGGCAACACCAAGCAAAATTTGTCTTTAGTGATATTTCAAATAAATGCGTAATTTTCAATATGATTTTATCTTCAAAAAAATATGAATTTGATAATAAAATAATATTTTTGTTTCATTCTTTTCATTATACACTTTTTTAAAATCTATAAACCATCGAGCTATGAAGATTTTAATTTTCATAAAAACGTCTCTCTTACTTGCTTTCATTGCACTGTTTTTCAGTTTCGATTTTTCTTACAACTGCTTTGAAGCATTTCTGTCTTTATCAAAGCACGACTGCCATCAGGAATACAGGTGGAAAGTAAAATTAATGGAAGATGAAGATGCCCCAAATGTCATGTTAAAACCCACAAAAAAATATACAAAAATTTCAGATTTGCAAGATATTGAATATTTTTATCCTAAGTTTCAGAGCAATCGATACACTGAAGAGTTTTTGACAGTAATGTTTAAGTTCCGCATTAAAGAATATAAAGAAGAAAATGGTACGAAAGGCGATAATGATTACCATGTTGTTCTTCAAGATATTTATTTATGAGTGTGGAGGTTTATTCGAATCAAACTTTAATATACAAAATATTGTTGTGAAAGCTTTTAAATAAATTAAATCTATCAATTCAAACTGTTAAGGAGAAAAAAATGATTTATATTCTTAAATACGAATTTCCTAGAGTATCTTTAAAGGTTCATCTGCAAATAAAAAAATTAATTGAAGGTTATTTTAAAAATTATCAGTGTCATATAATGCGCACGACATTTCTAATTAAATCGGAATACACCGTAAGAACGATACAAGTTATTTTTAATCTAATATGCGAATCCTGTGGAGTTGATATTGTCGAATTCGAATATTTTATAAGCCCTTTAATTAACAATAGAGTAAGGATGAAGTATAATCTTGATGAACGTTCTGAAAAGTGGATTCAAGCAAATCTTGATTATAAATTAATTATTTATCTTAGACCTAACGTTATAGGTATTAAAAAGAAAATTGATGGTTTACTAAAAAAAAAATTTAAAATTTGATTCATAGAAAGGAACTAGTGAAATGAAACTCCATTTCAATATCATTTCGATAGTTATTCTAATACTGTCAACTTTATTCTTTTCATGCACCAAAAAATCTAGTGATGAATACATTATTGGTGTAGCAGTGCCATTTTCAGGGCAAGAAGGTGCAGCTACTTATGGAAAAAATATTAAGCAGGCTTGTGAATTGGCAGCGGATGAGATAAACAAAACTGGTGGCATATCAGGGAGGAAAATAAAGTTAGTATATGAGGATACAAAACTTATCCCGTCAATCTCCGTAGACGCAGTTACTAAGCTATCAACTGTTGATAGGGTAGATATAATAATTGGTGATGTTGCCAGTTCCAGCACAATTGCTTGTTCGAAAGTTGTAGAACAATATAAGACGATTTTGATTTCACCCGCCTCAACAAGCCATGAAATAAGCGGAATTAGTAAGTATGTGTTTAGAACAATAGCACCAGATACTTATGAAGGAGAGGCTATGGCGGAATTCTGTAAGAATAAGGGTTATAGAAAAGTAGCAATATGTTACGTTGATAATGCGGGTACAAAAGGTCCTGCTTTAATTTTCAAAAAGAAGTATGAAGAATTTGGTTTAGAAGTTCCTACATTTGAAGTATTATCTCAAGGGAGTACTGATGCTAGAACACAAATGACAAAACTTATCTCTTCTAAACCAGACGCGGTATATCTATTGGGATATGCACTTGAACTAGGTACTATGATAAAACAGTTTCGTGAACAAGATAAATTATTACCGATTTTTTCTTTTCAGGTTATGGAAGAACCTAAAGTTCGAGAAATAGCTGGCTTGAGTGCAGAGGGAGTTATTTTTACTACTCCAACAATCTATGAAGATTTAGCTTCAGGAAAATCCAGGAATTTCATTGAAAAATATAAAGCAGTGTATACCGACCCTCCGGGAATTTTTTCGGCGAATGCTTATGATGCCATATATATAATAAAATATTGTATTGATAAGGTTGGTTTTGACAAAGAAAAAATAAGGTCAGAATTATCACAAATCAGTAATTTCGAAGGCGCATCCGGAAATTTCAGTATAAATAAAAATGGAGATTCAGATCAGAAACCTTTTTTAATGATAGTTAGGGAAGGGAAAATCGTAAAGTATTAACTTTTATGAATTATCAGATTTTTTTAAATGCATTAGCTACGTCAATTGGCTACAGTGTATTTTCGTTAGCCTTATATGGTCAATTCACTTATTTGAGAATGATAAGCATATCATTGGTAACCTCCGTTATTGCTGGTGCTTACGGATGCAATTATGCATACCTGATGACGAACAACCCAACAATATCCATACTTTGTGGTGTCATCTGTGGAATTATACTTGGGTTCTGCGGGGCTTTTTTACATATTAAGATTGGTAGAGAAAAAGAGGTTATGGGACTTCTTGGAAGTTTTGGTTACTTTGTTATTATTCAAGGTCTTATAACAATTATTACAGGCGGCGGAATAGAGGCTTTTAAATTCATACCACCTGTATCATCAAATATGCTTTGCTCTTTCACATATCCGGAATGGTTATTATTCGGATTAATAATTTCAGTGTTGTTAAATGTACTTTATATCATTTTCCAAAAATTTTTTAGTTTAAGCACTAAAGCAATAGCAACTGGCGATAACTATGAATTGTCAAAACTACTAAATCTTAATCCAAGGAAAATCGAAATTAATATTCAATTATTATGCGGAGGAATAGCTGGTATATCTGGTATTATAATTGCCTTTGATAAAGGATTACATCCAGATTTGGGATATGATATAATTTTAAAAGCTTTTGCGATTTTAATAGTTACAGGATTAAATATTTATCTCCTATTTTTTTGGAGTTTTTTTCTCGCTTTAATAGAAAGCATTGCAACATATTTATTTGATGGCCAAATCGGGCAAGCGGTAGGCCTATCAATTGTTGTGCTAATTGTATTAATAACCATTTTAAATAAAAATATTCAGATATCAAGAATGAAAGTTAAACTTAAAGAGCAAGTACTAAGTGTTTAATTATTTAATTGTAGTTGTTTTGTTTTGGTGTATAGGAATGGTCCTAACGTTAAGTGCCTTTTTTGTATTTAAATCAGATAATAAGTTCTTTCTGATGACTGGCTCTATTGCTTCAATGTCAGGATATTATTTTATTATTTTATCAAATAACAATGTTTCATTGCTCTATATATTATTTAGTTTGTTTCCTATCGCAATTATTTTGTCAATAGTCATATTACATATATCAAGATACACATCACAATTTCAGTTCATTTTAGTAACACTTGCGTTAATTGAAATGGTGAAGAGATTCGAATTTCATTTTGATCGAATTACCGGGGGATCATATGGTGTTAGGTTAAGTACGTTATCCTTTGATTCGATTTATTTAAAGATTTTTTTAATATTATTTGTTTTTGCTTTAGTTTATTTCATAAACCGTATAAATTATACTAGAATTGGCTATCTATGGGAAATAACTGGCTTAACACCATTAGGTGCACAATCCATAGGGATTAACATTAATAAAATCTTTCTAATCTCTGCTTTGGCTTCTGGATTTTTTTCATGTTTAGGAGGCTTAATTTATATTATTTCTTATGGATACCTTCATCCCAATGATTTATCAAATGATTTAGGTCTTATGGCTCTTTCTGCCGCAATAATTTTAAGAGGAAGAAATTTTCTTGTTAAATTTACTTTATCAACTTTTGTCCTGTTTGCATTTAGAGAAATATTGAGATTCGCTGATATTGGAAATACGGTTAGATTCGCAGTATATGATTTAATATTAGGAATATTCCTAGTTTTTATCTCAATCAAATTTAATAATACTTTAATTGAAAAAAGAAATAATTAAAGTAACTAATCTTATTGCTTTTTTTGGTGATAGATTACTTAATAGACCAATTTCGTTTTCTGCTAAAAAAGGTGAATCCGTAATGTTATACGGAAAAAATGGGATTGGTAAATCTAGCTTAATTAATGTTATGATTGGTCAAGTCACATCGTATACAGGAAATGTTTTTTTATATTCCCAAAAACCACAAAGAAACAAATTTTATATTTTATACAATGCAGGAGTAAGATATGTACCACAAAATCCTATTTTGCCGATGTCTTTTCCCATTGAGGAATACTTTAAATTTTTTAGAAATGTTTCATTTATTGACAAAGTAAAAACTTTCATCAGTAAGGCTGGGATCAAGAAGGAAAGTTTAATTGCAGAGTTGTCATATGGGCAAAAAAGAATTGTTGAAATTATTTTAGCATTATATTCTAATCCTTCCTGTATTATTGTTGATGAATTAAGTTCCGGCATAAATGAAAAAAATCTTGATTTTTTTTATAGTGAACTGAACGCTTTTCTAAAAGCTGGAGGAATCATTTTAACTTCAGGGCATAATAAAAACGAATATTTAATCAATAATACAGATGTTCAATTATTACAGTTTATTGAATGAGTAGCATAATTAATATTAAAAGCGGGATAATTAGTTATGGTAAGTCCCCAGTTTTAGAAGTTACAGATATAAACATTAATGAAGGAAAACTTTATCAAATAAGAGGAGATAATGGTTCCGGTAAATCAAGTTTCTTTAGATGTATTTTAAATTATAAAACCAATTTTACGGGTAGTATTTTTTTAAAAAACCAATTAATAAACAACTTAACCACTGAAGAAATTTTATCAAAGGGTATTCGTTTAGTTCCGCAAGAGAGAAATGTCTTTGATAGATTAACAATTGAAGAACATATTAAAGTTATATATAAGGGGAATAATTTTAGTTTCGAAAATCGAGGAATTATAAATTACTTAGGTCCTTCAAAGCAAAAAGGTTTACATCTAAGCGGTGGACAAGCAAAATTATTAATAACAACGTTTGTTTTATCACAGCAGCCTTTTGTATTATTGCTTGATGAACCATTTGCCGGACTTGATCCAAACGCTCAGAAACTTTTAGAAGTATTGCTTCAATCTTTGTTATTAAAAAATATATGTATCATTATATCTGATCATACAAATTATAGCATTAAATATCACGAGAAATACAAAATTATTAATAATAAATTTTTCTATAAATTAATAAAAGATGAATGATTTAAAATTTAATATTTTACATCTAAGTGATTTGCATTTTTCAGATATAGAGCAAAGACCAAGCAAACAAGTCAAAGAAAAATTCAAAACTTTTGTAAATCGTTACTTAAGTAATAATAAAATTGATATTGTAATTTGTTCAGGTGACGTTTGTTCAAAAAATCATTTAGAATCTCTTAAAACAGGTTTAGTTTTTTTAAGAAGTTTGGTAAATACTAATGTTCCTATTGTTTACATACCCGGTAACCATGACATTAAAAGACCCGATAATATTTTATTATATAATGATACATGGGAAGATAAGAAATATTCCATTTTTTGTAATTATTTAAAGCAAACTGATATAAATGCAATTAGACCACTTTTGCTTAAAAATGAATTAGAAGACGCCTATCTAGCAAGGATTTTGAATAAAATAAGTATTTCTGAAGGAACAAATATCATATTTCGTGAATCACCTTTCTATTGGGATGTTGAGAAAGGGATATTTATTTATGCTTTTTCCTCGATAAATTATTGTGGTGAGCTTTTCATCCCTCAGGGATATAGTTATGATCAAATAAAACATTTGTATAAGGAGAGAAATAGAGTAGAAAACTTGGAAAAAATAATCCAGGAAATTATTAAACCAGAACAGGAACAAAAAGAGAAAGCAGCTTCTAAAATAGCTTTAGAGACCTTATTAAAAAGAGCATTCCAGAGAGATATTCCTTTTGTTGCGATAGAGCAACTTGACAATGTACAAAAAATATTTAATACGATTTGTAAAAGTAAATTTTCAAAGCAGTTCGAAACTGCTTTGAAAATTGCCGTATTTCATCATCCCTTGGGCGGAGAATTTGACAATTTTACAGAATTTCCTTCAATTGTAAATAGTATAGAAGTAAGGAAGGTATTAAATGAAAACGGTTTTTTAGTTTTATTGCATGGTCATATTCATATAGACAAGACAATTACTGACCACGGTAGTTGGACATTTGGGTCTAATTTAGATAAAGATTCAATAGGTGAAATTATTACGATTTCCGCGCCTGGATCAAATACATCTGGTCCCACAACTGATATTATTCAAATACTCGAGATTAAGCCGATTGAGATTACACATAAAAGAAATATTGGCAAGGAGTTATCATTAAGAAATATCAAAAAAGGTAACATAGCAAAACCAGTTAAATTGTTCTCTATTGATAATGAGGGTTCGATACGGTGGATAAATCATAAATATGATATGCTTTCTAGAAAACAGAGTATATACAGCAGTTATAATAAAGCATTTAAGAAAACAGAAAAAAATTTATTCTTGAATAATAATTGCAAAGGATACAAAGATGTAAATGATTTTTTTGAAAAATTTTTTGAATTCATAAAAGAGTATTCTAAGGGTGACCATGGTGTTGATCAAAACTGGAAAACAGAAATTATTGGGGATTTTAATAAAGCCAAAGCCCTTTATTTTATAGATACATTAGGTGCTGCTTCTTGGGCACGTTCAGCACTAAGTACATATTTGATCGACCAAGTTCAAATTTATAACAATAGAAATAACAAGCTTTTGTTTAATGAAAAACAAAAATGGAATTATACACCTCCAGTTAATAAAGCAATAAGAAATACTTATTCAACTTTGGAAATGCACATTAACGGCAGCCAATCGACACTTTTGAAGTTGGATATTTGCAGGATTCTTATTTGGAATCGTGAGGATCTGAAAAGTATATCTGGTGAAATTCTTTTGAATTTGCATAAAACCTTTAAGATTCCATTATTTTTTATTGACAAAAGAAAACAAGAAAAAAATATTGTAAAACTACCAGAAAAGCATGAATACCATTTAGTATTTTATACACATAACATTTCTAGAAAAACCAACCCAAATGATTTTAAATGCATCTCTCGTGTTTCCCAAAACGAAAGAGTAAATATAACGATAGATAGGGAGAAAATTTTCATGTTGTCCAGGTATCTCGATATTTTGGAAGGTCAAGATTTAGAATCTTTAAATTAGATGAGAAGTCTATTTATAAATACACCTCATTATGATACGGATTCTTTCTTAGGAACTCCTACAAGCATACACTATGCAACTGCACTTTTAACCAATAATACAAATTTTATTAAAGATGGAACAATCAATTTTTTTGAACCTTTAACACAAAATGATTATTACTCTAATTTGGAGTTTTATTCTATAAATAAGATTTATGATATCTATGCTTTCAGCTCCACTTCTCATTCACATTGGATTGCATTAAAAGGTGCAACAATAGTAAAAAAACATCAACCTTCATCAATTATTATTTTTGGAGGACCTCATGAAGATGAATTAATTAAAGCAGGTTTATCAGAGCAAACTATCCACAAATGGAGAGAATTTGTGGATGTTGTTGTTAAAGGCGATGGTGAATTTGCATTGGAATGGGTACTATCTAATCTCCAAACTAATTGTGTGTTAGATCACCTATATGAAATATCTTCTCGAATTAATAAAATACCCGGTAAAGGATTCATAGATTTGAAATCAACTGACAATAATATCTATTCTTTTAGATTATCCGGAAGCAAGTTAGATTTAAATAAGCTTCCTTTTATAAACTGGAATTTTGTTGCAGAAAATAATTTTTATAATTACCCGATTTTTAAAGAGAAGAATAACAAAGTTAAAAAAACTGCGCAATTAATCACACACAGAGGATGCAAAGGTGGTTGTAGATATTGTTCTGAGAGCCAATTATTTAATCAACGCAGTGTAGAAAATGTTATTCAAGAAATTAAAACTTTGATAATTAAATATGATGTTAAAGCAATTTTTTTTGATGACAGTACTTTTACGGATGATAGGAAATACACAGTTAGTTTATGCAACGAATTGATAAAACTAAATATAGAATGGGGTTGCTTAACAAGATTTGATAAAGTGGATACTGAGTTATTAAAATTGATGAAAGAAAGTGGATGTTCCTATATTTACTTTGGTTTAGAGCAATATGATAATGATATCTTAAACAAGATTGGGAAAAGATTGGATACAAATAAAATTGACGAGGCAATACATCTTTGTTTTCTTTTCGATATTAGAGTTGGACTATCTTGCTTATTTGGTATTGGGGAAACAAATAAAATTGCAGTTAAAACAATCATGAAGGTTTCGCAATGGATCAGAGAAAAATCAGTAGTGATTGTGAGTATAAGCGCAAATTGCATCCATTTAGGTACAAAGAATATTATAAATGATAAAGACAAATTAAAAGTCACATTTGATCAAGAACCTCCTCACAAAGGGTTTCCATGGATAGCATTTGAAGAAGGTATCTGGCATCATCCAGAACAGTTCAGTGAAAAATATGCTAATTTCTTATTAGAAAAAGTTATACGGAATATCCCCATTGAGAACTTAGCTAGGAAAAAATTACTACTAAATCATGTTAATCAATTAATGTAATGACCCAATCCTCAGAACCAAATTTTAGCAACTAAGTGGACCTTATTTAATCTTGTATCTTAAAATCGATCCCCATTCTTTTAAAAGGCTTTAATATTAGCCTTTTTTGACTAATAATCACTTACCTGGTAAGATAAAAGTTATTTTCTCAGCTCTTTCTTATCACAAAATCTTCTTTCCCTTAGTTTCAGTCCCTCTCTTTTTCCTTAACAATTCAATAATTAAAAAATAAAATTGGAGCATAATAATGTTAACAAAACAAAAAAATCAAAACAATGATTCATGCTTCAAAATTTTGAAGCAAGCAGAGATTATAATCCCTCTAGGGTATGTCCACGGCACCCAGCTTAGTTTACCCCCGCCGAAAAACCTCTTTAAGAATAGTTCGTCATTAACTGATGAAAACTTTAAAAAGGTCAGTTACCGCCTTATACCTGGTAGTAAATATATTGTTAAAACATTCGAAATCATTAAAAAAATATCAGGTGATTCATGCATAGAATTTTTATTAAAGCAGGAGGCGCTCTTTATCAGTGCTCAAGGGATTTCATTATTACAAAAAATTTGTAAAGGGATTTTTCCCAAAAACAAATGGGTATTGTCCTTTGATAAAAAAAGTGCATTATGTAAAGACATAGACGGCGACCACCTTATACCATGCATGAAACGTAGCTTATATAAAACTTGGTTTTTTGACTGCTGCATATATGAGTTGGAACGTGATCCCCGCGAAGATTGTCTACTCTGTGTCTGCAGTAAATAGTACCTTAAACTTGTCCTTCTTAAAAATTACACTTATTAGTATTAAAACAATTTTCTTTAAAAGCAAAAAGAGGCTGTCTTAAAAGGATTGCCTCTTTTTTTAATTATGGACGGTTTCAGTTTTTAAAATATTAGATAACAGGTATGGGATATGATGTTATACTACCAACTTTGGTAGATTATGCTATTGCTATTAGTCCTGTTTCTATTTTAATTTTCTTTATTCCTCTTAAATTATATTTTCTGAGCTTTTTATATTACAAATACAGGTTCTACATCCCAGGTTCGCTTTTTCCAGTATTTTGGTTGAGAAAAACGATACGATTACGAGTATTCGCCGCAAAGGTGTCTATAATGTCTTTTTAGCATGTGAAGCTTTATAGGGAAAAAGATTTACAAAAATAACAGAATGGAAAACAAAGCGGAATTGGGCAACGTTTATCAAAGAAATATCTGATGAATATTATCCAATTGCTAAAAAAATTACACTTGTAATGGATAATCTCAATTGCCATACACCAGCGTCTCAATACGAAGTTTTTGAGCCGATGAATCCAAACGTATCTGGGATCGTTTTGAGTTCATATATACTCCTAAGCATGGAAGCTGGTTAAATATTGCTGAGATTGAGTTAAACGTGCTCTCAATCCAGTGCTTAAAATAAGAATGAGTGATATAAAAAAGGTAAAAAAAGAAGTAACAGCTTGGCAATTAAATCGAAATAATAAAATTCCTCATTCTTATAAATTCTCTTCTGCAAAGAATCTTATAAACGATGGTACAGCTTTTTCGAATGTTTTCCTAATTTTATTAAATTCTTCTTGATTTGCATAGTGTGTGATGATCATACAAGACACTTCATTTTCGGTTGTTTTTGAATCGGGTTTTAAGTTATCAGTTTCGGATAATGTCAACTGAAATGACGGAATATAATAGACTATTAAAAATTTTAGGTTTTGAATATTTTTCAGATACTTCACAATCTCTGAATAAGATTGTTTTATAAAAATAAAATATTTCTCCGTGTTTAGGTCATTTTGGCTTTTTGAAAAATTTCTTAAGGGTGTGAGAAAATCATATGCTTCGTCTTTCAAGCAGATGATTCCGCCCCCAATGGTAGTATTTTCGTAGCCAATGGTAGAATTTATTTGAGTAGCAAGTTTATCTCCAATATGATCTATAATAGTTTTTATATTTTCTCCCTTTATACATTTACAATCTGCCGTTAGTTCGCTATTAAATTTATAATCACAAGTACTTTTTATTTGCTTTTTAATCTTTTGAGGTTTTAAAAACATTATATCCACACCCTTGTTTTTTAAAATAAAATACATGTATATCTCGAAAATATCCGAGAAGAAATTCTGAGACTCTGTAATCTTAACAATATTACTAATTTTATCAAAAATTGCCTCTCTATCATTAGAATCCTCTATGTTACTTAGTCCTTCAATGATACGACAAAATCGGTGTATAGCAGCAAGGTTGTTCAGATCTTCACTCAACCCCTTTATATAACTTCCTTTTTGTTCAATTGTTAATTCATCCCAGTTCTTCTTAACGGTTTTTCCCTCTAAAGAATCAGAATATTTTTTTATTAATTTTATCTGCTTTGCTACAAGCCCAAGATACCCACTCCTTGTATTCAAAATTTTAAGATCTTTATTTAAGTAACTTTGGAGTCTTTGTCTTACCTTTTTAGACATTTTAATCTCAGGTGTACCTACAAGTTCTCCCAAAGCATTATTGAAATTAGTAAGACTTTCAATTTTTATTTCAGGATCTAATATACTCACATTATATGAATTACTATAGATAACTTTATAATCTAGCTTAGGCATGTTTTTTAAATTTTATTTTTTACAAATCAACTAATTAACTACTCCTCTGCTCTAACCCACTTCCTTTCAAATTAGTTATCAACTTGGTAAATTTCTTAATATTTTTAAAAACTAATTCTAATTCATACTGAAAATCTGGAAGAATGTTGATAAATTTATCCTTCTTATTGTAATTAGCAAGAATTTGAGATTGGTTATTGAATACCGGATATCTTAATCTGGTATCAAGTTTATTAACCAGCAATGAAAAAAGTATTAAGGAATTAAAAATCTTGAGTACCAGAAAGTCAATTTTCACTAACACTTCTATCAATTTTATTACTTTATCTCTTTTATTTTGGTTTTCAATCAGATAGTTATGTTCAAGCTGCCTTAGACTAGCATTAAAGGGGTCTAATCTAGATTGCAAATCTTTTAATAATTTATTTCCTTCAATAAGAGCCTCATAGACGACCTTCTTATTTTTTTTTACTATTTCTAAAAGGAAGTTTCAAATTATATGCCTCTATAATTTGATTATATATATCTATGATTAAATTTTTATCGCGTTGAATATCTTGTTTACTCAGAGTTTCTATAGCCTCTTTGTTTTTAACCAATTTGGACAGATATTCTTTCATATCAAAATCACTGAATAATTCGGCTCCCCCTATAACTTGGTCTTTTTCTAACTCAATAAACTTTTTAAAATGGCGAATTTGTTCATCGATTGCATATATAAATAATTTTAATGGTTTATGTCTGATTTTATCAAATAATTCCTGGGGTTTGAATATTTCAAAAAATAGTGCAAAATATTTCACAGCCTTTTCTACTGCCTGTTGAAACATATAAATTGACTGCAAATATAACCTGTTGTCATATAACACTACTGAAGCTATGAGATCATGTTGAGCAATTTTAAATAATTGTTCAGAGTATCCATCCATAATAAAATCTTTATAGCAAATATATTAAAAACATTAAATGATAACAAAGCATTCAGATTTACATAATCAACAGCTTATACAAAATTCAGTTATTTTTTTTAACATTTTTATTTCTCACAAACAATCAAGTTACTTTGTTGCAATGATAAGATAATGAGGAATCTGGCAAATAGAGAATTAAAAATTATCATTTTATGAATGACGATATATATTCTTTTTATATACCAAGAATTATTTACTCCGGATTATCTTTTTGATTAGAGTGTTCATTTTTTACATCATTTGACCTTACTAAGGTAAGTCAAATATTACTATAGTGTGGCTATTACGTCCCTCGTAAACACTGAAGGTTTCCGAAGGACAGCACCCCCTTGGTGACCGCCTCGTAATAATGATTCTCGGACGCTACAACAAGGGGGTGCTGCCCTTGCGGGAGAATAGCCACATAATAAATATATTTTTAATAATGAATATGTATAATAGTGATTGAATAATTGTGATAGTGATAGTGTGTTAATAATAATCATTTCTCCATTTGCTTAAATCTTTTAAAATTTCTTCCTGCGTATACTTCTTATATTTTTTTTATAAGTTTCTTAACTTTTCAAGCCTCTTGTGATAATGATTAACATTACTTCTCGGTTTATAGCCGCTGTCTGTAGTTAATGGCAAAATTCTTACCAAAACAAAATCAACATGGCTTCTGAAATATCGTTCAAAGTCTTTGATCAACTCTTGCATGGGCGTTTGCGTACCGAAAACCACAGCATTAAATACGGGTGTAGACTCTTCAGTTGATTTATGGTAAGCTAACAACATTACAAGGTGTTCAAATATTTCTTCATTTTTTGATTCTATTGCTGTTTGAGTAAAATCTTCATCACTTAATAAATTCTGGTATATAAAAATGTAATGGCTCATGTTAATTGTAATTAAATTGGTTAAGCCAAAAATAAGGTAAAAAACATTATATAGCGATGAACTTATCAAACTAACTGTTTGATACAAAGAATTTAAGCAGATACATAAAAATTACATGACAATGCATATGAGCATGTCATGTAATTTTTGTTTGTATGAACAGCCGAAAACAATTGTTAAATCACTTACTCGATATTGGCGGTGTTGGAACGCTCAATAACTTTTACTCGCCTTTTGCCAAAACCCACAAAGGCGGACTGTTATTCACCCGAAAGCTTTTTAAGTCCTACGCAGAAGACGGTCTAATAGAAAAAATCGAAACGATCGGCAAGCCGGCTAATAAGGCTCACGAAGTCTTTTATTGCCTGACTAAGAAAGGGGCTGACTATATCGGCCGACCGAATGAATACCGCTATAAAAAATACCAGCGATCGCCTTATAACATCATGCATGAGAGCATGAAGTTTGACGTTGCCTTATCTTTTCTTAGATTATTTCCTCACAAGAAATTCACGTTTAGATATGATGCAAGCTTTTACGGAGTACGTCCGGACATTCTCATTCGGGTCGAAAGCTCTAATCCCAAAGAATTAACACGTTTTTTGTTGGTTGAAATCGAGAGAAAAAAGACTATCGACCGGGTATTTCATGAGAAAATAAAACGCTACGAAGAGATGTTTCAAGCCATTACACAAAAAAAATCCCATAACGTAAGCCAGTTTCAAGTCTTAGTTGTCTATACCGATATCTGGTGGGACGTATTTTTGCGGCCCCAAGAATATAACAATCCATCTGTAATAAATCACATCGATTGCATTACCGGTCTACTTAAAAACCTGGTGAACCATTACTGTAAATTCCTACCGCCTGATCGCTACCGCTTCCTGGGTTTTCATAATTTTTACCGGCTCCCTGATGTCGTCTGGCATACGCCGCAAGGCAATCGTGTCGCTTTACTTTTGTAATCAAGAATTGGAACGCGCCTTAAAAAGTACATACATCCGTTTTCAATAAGATGCTATACATCATAAAACGGGTAAAGGATAGATGGGTACTGTCAAGTACTCCAATCAATAATTAGACAAGTTAACATTTATACAAACCATTATTCATACATAATCATAATAATCATATTAGAAAGGAACAATACTCATGTTAGCACGAGTAAAAGAAGTCTTGGATACATTGTTGTCTGAATTCAAAAACGGCACCATTCCCGAAGCCGTCGCCTATGCCATGTTTCCCATTCCCAATATCCCATCGGCGAGTTGGAGCATGTTAAACCGCCTCATGATGTTTTTTCACGGCACTGAAGACGCCCGGGGTTACCGGCAATGGCAGGCCGTCGGCCGGCAGGTGAAAAAAGGATCTCATTCATTCGACATCTTGGTGCCGGTATTTATCAAGCAAAAGAGCGAAACAGCTGATAATGAGATAACCGATGAAAAAACTATCTTAAAAGGCTTTTGCTGCGGCTGTGTCTTTAAAGTCGAAGACACCGAGGGAAAGCCCTTGGATTACCAAAAACTCGTCGTGCCCCAATTTCCCCTTATAGAGAAAGCCAAAGCCCTAGGGGTAGAAATCCACGCTACGGGCGGAAACGACGCCTATAACGGCTACTATGACCCCAGGATGAAGATTATAGCCCTGGCCACGCCTGAGGAAAAGACGTTTTTCCATGAACTGTGCCATGCCGTTGACCACAAACTCAAAGGCACGCTGAAACGGGGTCAGGATCCGGTACAAGAGATAACGGCAGAGTTGGCCGCGCAGGCTTTGTGCCGGATTGTCGGAAAAGACGGCTCTCGTCACTTCGGCAACACGTATCGCTATATCGAGTCCTATGCTAAAGACCTAAGCATTACGCCACAGGCGGCCGTCATACAGGTTCTTTCCGAGGTCGATGCCATACTCAAATACTTGTTGCAAGGCAGGCAGGTGAATAGCGTATGAATGAGATCCTTAAGTGCTTAGAAGCCATCCTACGCCGCGGCTATAGTTCTGAAGCCGTGTTTATAGACTGGCTTGATCTAATACTTTTTACCATGCAGCGAGACGATGAGCATTACTTAGAAATCGTTCGAAGGTATGGCAATGAAGGAAAAACAGGTGAGCGGGTAATCGATTACTTTGCCAAAGCTTTTACTGCTCTTTTAAAGATCATGCAAGAAACAAATGACGACATCTTGGGTGAACTCTACATGCAGTGGAACATGGCAAATAAGTTTAGAGGCCAGTACTTTACGCCTAAGCAAGTGGCTGAGTTTATGGCAAAAGCAATCTCACCCCAAGGTGGGAAAATCTTAGATCCGGCTTGCGGCTCAGGCATCATGCTCATCTCCTGCTTTAAGACCATGACGAACGCCCAGCTGGACGAGGCGGTCTTTTACGGGCAAGACATCGATTTGACCTGTGTTAAGATGTGTGCCTTAAACCTCTTGTTCTTTAATGTTAATGGTGTTGTTGTCTGGGGAGATACGCTAGCATTTGAATGCAAGAAAGCCTATGAGACAAAGAGAAGCATGTATGGCGGCGTATTCCGGGAACTAACCGGCAGACGCTTTGAGGTATTTAAAGAGTCGTACATAGAGTCAGTCAAACAAACGTCTAATCCTTCCAGTACAGTTGAAGAAACAGACGATGAAGCGACGATTGACACGCCGTTTACTCAAGTACCCGCCCTGAAATCTGAACAATTGCCACTTTTTTAATCATTACTACATTCTAAAAAGCACATTTTAAAAACATTCAAACAAAAAGAAAGGAGGCTAAACGTGAATGGCAAAGGCTTATACAGCCCGAAAATTAAAGACGACCTAATCCCCATTATTTACAAAAAAGGCAAAATCCAAAAAAAGCCTATGACCGATGTGGTTGATGACATACTTCGCCAATCGCTTCTTAATGAAACAGACGACGAAAGCAGTTACATCTGCTGTAGTTGCTTACACGAAGTGAGTGTCGTCGACGGAAATACTGCTTATTGTGACTACTGTCAATGTTCCGTTTTCTGTGATAAAGCATAGCTCTTATGAAATAAATTAAGCTATCCTACCGGGTAGCTTTTATTTATAAATCAGGATTAATTTTGATTTCTCTTAAGTATTTTATAACTAAAAACTAATGTGAAATCCGCAGATTGATAATTTGTTCAATAATATTAAATATAGCGTTAAACTCTGTAAAATCGAAATTAGTATAGTTGTCTTGTTGATTCAAAACTGCTTCTGCAAAGTCATTTTTAGATAATGCAAAGCTATGATTGTCGCGATCATACACAGCACTGTCAATGATTCCTATTTTATGTTCGTCGATTTTGTTACGTTCAGCACAATGCAATGGGTGCGAGATATGGTTCCCTGTTTTTTTATGAAACTCGGTACTAAAAAAGATTCGTCTCCCTTCAGAATTCATCTGTGTAATCTCTTTGTCTTTATAAAAAAATTCAATAGAAATAGCATGTGTTTCGTCTGAGCGGTCTTTAGGCACTGGTAAGCACATAGAGAACACATTATGTCCCCATTCCTGATAGCCACAATCGTCTTGTTCTTTAGCTTTTAGCTTACTCATAATTCTTTTATCGTCTCGGTCAAAAACAAAGATCATAGGTATTGATTGCGGTAATTCAGAATAATGCTCACACATTTTGAGTAAATCATCTGCGCCTCTGTCTTTATCATCTTCAAAAAACGCTATATCAGTCTTAATATTTAATTTATTCATAGCCGCCAGCAAATGCTTCCAATCAGTTTTTCCCTCAGTCAATACAATAACTTTTACCGTATGCGGATCTAACATTGAAACTTGTGCATTTGTTGATTCTAACAGAGAATAAAAAACACCTTCCTTTTTTAATTCGCCCAGTTCTTGAGCTAACACATCTGTGTCAATCTGTCTTTCAGCGTCAAAATACAGGCTAAAGCGCCACTCATTGCGGCAGCAATATATTATGCAATCATCCGGTTTAACGTCTATATCAGGAAATTTGATGTCGGATATGTCGGATATATCGCTTACATACACCTGTTCTCCGGCTTTGATGTTCCTTGTGACTTTGGCTAATGATGTTTCTTCAAAATCGTTGATATAAACATCTGCCTTGTCATTAGAATGGATAAGAATTAGAAATTTTGATATTGAAGTTACCAGCACAGGGCTTTGTTGTAAAAATATTCCCGTAATATGCCTCATCCACACATGAAAGACAGGTTTATCCGATGTCATCAGTTTGCATTTGGTAATGATTTTTACTTTTTTGCCCGGTTCGCTTTTTTCAGCAGCAAATCCGATAAAATGAGTTGTATCGAGTGAATATGTAATCATATTCAAATATAGCTATTTACACGAGAAAATTATACGATTAAAATGAAAAAATCTGAATTAATAATGGGAAAATCTAAACTCCTCTGGTGGAGTGGTAATTTTTATTTATTTGGTAATTATTGTTATGTATTTTTGTACAAATACTGTAGCAAATTAAATCATTCCAATCTATGAATAAAAAAGAATTATTCTGGCTGTCAAACCTTTTCGCTTTCGACCAGTCAAGTCTAGTCTACACATCGGCTAGAGAATTAGAAAAACTTGTTGAGATATTTGATAAGAGTTTGCTTTATATAAAAAGAAGCGCATCAGCCCGGCACATTATACTTGAATCATGGCTTATGCTGGATTACATGATTCGTCTGTTCTTTTGCGGAGGCTTAGGTATTAATAAATTCTCAACCGAAGAGTACAATATTTCTCAAGAAATACTTCCTCAAAGCTTTAGAGATTGTGTAAATGCCTTAGAGAAGTTTATCCATGTCCAAAAAGCGCTTCCGATCGATCCTGAAAAAGACAAAGTCGATTTGTATGGCCAATTTGCATGGTACGTCTTACGGCACCAAAAAGACTTTTACGACAAGCAATTTAAGCCCATAGTTGAAGAGTATTATAGGAAGTATCATCCCCACTTAGCCAATTCTACAAAAACTTTTCCAGAAAAAGCAACTTCCTATCTTGATTTGGCAACAGCTACAAATATAGCTTCAAACTTAAAAGTCCAAGAACCAATTCAGTACCGGGCAGTGAGCGAAGCATGGCTAGAAACAGCTGGTAAGCTTGATGCTACATGGTTTACAAACGTCAGAAAGATTAATGCAGTACGAAATCTAGCAGCCCACGAGATACATTCAGAAAAATTATATGACAAGTTGGGCATCCATGGATCTGATGAGAAAGTCAAATTGCAGAAATTAAAGCGGTTCTGCATAACGCAATTGTCACAGTGTTTGAACATAACTATAGCCAAAAGGAAAAAAAGAAAAACTAAATAAAAATATTATTTTATATAGCATACAACATTTGTATATATCACCTATATTAGGTAAGTAATTTACAGTCCTGTCCGAAAAACCTTTTCCATATAAAAACGAAATAAATTTTAGTTTTTTAAAACAATAAGCTATCCTGAAGGGTAGTTTTTTATTTTAATTAAATATAGTAAAAAAGTTTTATTTAAATGTCTTAGAGCCAAGCACAATTTTTATAAAATCATGCGACGTTTTCAAGGCTATTTCGTAACTGTTAAAAATATCGTAAAAACTTTCCTGGGTGAATTTTAGTTGACGTAATAATCCTATACCAAGCGGTATCATATTCGCAATTTGCTCAATATTAAATATCTTTGCTTTTTCAAGAAGCGGCTTGTGGAAAGTTTCTATCGCGTAAAATATTTCATCTATTTTTCCGCTGTCAACAAGTTTTCTATGTTCCTGTTGCATATATGTAATGAATTTAATCTCATTTTCATTAGCAATCTTGTTGATCTTTTTCTTTATTAATTCATTCATCAGTGTCAAGAACATCTGGTTGTGGGCATTAAACTGGTCCTTAAGGTCATTGGTGCGGCGAATGTATTTATTCATGTCTTCTTCAAGATGGGTCTCGCACCGCTCAATGACCGAAACGACATAGTTAAACTTGTTGTATATCTCTGATTTTTGCTCTATCGTCCCTTTGGCTCTGGTAATAAAAATCTTATACTCGTCTTTTGTTGAAAGTGATTTCATGTTTTTTGTGTTTACATGAGTAACCAGGGTAACGGGTTGAAAATCCAATGAGGATGCCTTAAATTGCTTTTTAAACTCATTGATACAATTAGCCTGTTGTAGCATTGCTGTTTCGAGAATCTGAAGCGAAAATTTCAGCTGTTGTTTGGTTTCTTTGAGTACAGAAGCCGTTTTTATCTTAGTGTAAATATGGTTTAAAAGTATGCCTAATACTAATATTATAAGCGGCAATGATTGAAAGAAAATATCCATCATTTCTTTATGTGGAGGATTTAAATTGTAGACAAAGGTTGTGTCAGTGATCATGGACGAACATACATAATATCTTCTGTTCTTGCAGGGCAAAAAGAATTGTGTAATGAATTTAGTATCTCTGGTGGTACGACTGTACCTAAAAATATCAAGAAGGTTTCTCGGGCTATGCCCGAGAAACCTTTAGTTTTTAAAAAAACTAAAAATAAATGTTAATTTGGGAAGGGGGATAGTTGTGATAATGTGGGAACCGTAAAACGGTTTTAAGTCTTTTATTCATATTCTGTTATATCAAAAAACCCGTATAAATATTCTTCCTATTTCAGCTAAAGTTATACGGTACCCGTATAAACAATATATGGATACTTTATGAACATAGATTATAAAAAAATCGTCACAGTCGATGAATTAGCCCATCTCGTGCCGACCAAGGCAGGGGCAACCTTCAGTCAGTTATGGCAGGTGTTTTACTATACCCGTCTTTTTAAATACGTGCATATTAGGCAGTATCAGCTTATAAAAAAAAGCTTCACCAAAATTTGCACGTATAAAAAACTGAGTGAACTTTGCGAACTTGGCTATTTAAAAAGCCCAAGACATGAAGTATACGCGGCAACCAACAAAGTCCTGCCGATTTTAAATGAAGCCGGATATGTTACCGAGATATTGCCGCCGGAAACGGTTGGCAAAGGGGATCTAAACGAACTGCATAACACCGATGTGTTTGTACGTTGCCTCAAGTTACCGCACTTTTACACGTTACTGTTTCCACGGTTTGGTTATCCGGTCTACCTTATACCGGATGCCTTGCTTGTGCAAAAAGATGAAAATCTTTCTAGATACAAGCTGACTTTTTTGGAAATCGAAGAGCCAAAGCCCCAGTGGAATAGCGGCTGGCTTGAACATAAAAAGGACAACTACGTCCGACTTTCCCATGACGCGGCTTTGTATGCGTACTGGAAAAACATTTGCCGCCTCATAAGATTGCCAATGCCTGATATTTCCGCCTTAAAATTTTCCGTGCACTTTATCGGAGACATATCCAAAGATTTCGGAAAGGGCTTTAGCTGTGGTGTTATTTGAACGTCTAAAAGATTCCATGCGCCATGATTTTGAAAGCCCGGGGGAGGCGATTGTTTTTTTTCTCATCGGAGCCGCTTCCCAATATGGCCTGTATTGGGCAATCACGTATTGTTTGAATGCCCATACAATAGTGAGCGAAGCGTATTCGCTTGGCGGAAAAGTAATAGCAACTATTTTATCATTCGTCGCGCTTTTTGTCGGATTTGCCGGCTTGTGGATATTTCCTTTCTTTTGGTGGCGGGTCATAAGGCATTCATACATGTTCGTTGTGTCGGTGCCAACGCTAATCGCCAACGAATTCGATATCATAAAAAGGATTTGGCACAGCCGCGGTTTTGCCAAATATCGGCTGTTTGGCGGCTTTGCCTTTTATTTCAAATTGCGGCAACGAGTCTTTGCCTATGCCCTGGCTTTTGTATCTATCGGCATCGTCGCCTGGTATTTCGTCTTTATGCAGCATAGCTACGAAAAGACGTATTGGAAGATAAATTTTTATTATAACGAACCCTTGCCGGCATTCACGTTTAAGCCGCACATTCCCTATACCGTCAAATCCAAAACCGATTTTTATGGCGTCATCGTCAACAGCAATAGGTATGTCACGGGCTCAAGCGGCATCTTTGCCGGCGATGAAATTCATGTCATCCCTCTTTCCTTGCCGTCGTGCTGGAACGTTACGTTCACCGATACGACAACGATCGAGTTCATGTTTTATGAAGACTATATCAGTTCAGTTTTTTCCATGACGCTTGAAGTCTGGGAAAATAAAGCCGAAGGGCATCACGTACGTCCCGAGTCATTCTCGTACAGGCAGCCCCGCAACCTGCCGGCAACGACGAATGAAGAGGACAAAAATGGAGGTAAGAAACAAAAAAACAAGAATAAGAAATAAAATTAAATTTATTAAAATGGTTTGGGTTATCATCGTCCTGTTGGCGATCGTAATTATTTCAAGCATCATAGATTTTTCCTGTAATGCCTGGACCGTTACGAGCCAGTTTTTTACCGATTCCTGGGCAGGCATCGCGGCCGCAATCTTAGGCATCGCGTCGCTTCTTATGTTTTACGGCTCAGGCAAATCGTACAAGGAGCTAAAAATCAATGAGACGTTTTTACCAAATCCCAAACGAAATAAACAAAAAGAAAAGGAGTATTCAATGAGCGAGGACCTAAAAGCCAGGGAATTTGACCTGTCAAAAATGACGATGGAGACGTTAGTTCAAAAAATGGCTTACGAGATGACAAAACCCGGCCCGGTGTTTTTCAAAGGCTGGGGCAATAGGCGATTAGAACTTGACGTCGAGCGGGTTAGGATATTGGGATTTTATGTCGAGGAAATACGGAATACCGGCTCGCAGTTAATGGAACTGCAAGCCGATGCCGCTCTCAGCTTTGAAAAGATCGAGTGTCTGACAAAGATCAAAAGAAACGAGCTTGCAGAAAAGCTCAGGCGTTCTGAATTACTTTTGGACTTTATCGAAGAAGAACACAAGCACACGGTCAGAAAAATGGCGTTAGAAAACGCCGAAAAAGAGGCGCAGGTCAGGTTGATCAATGCCCAAGCCGAAGAAATTGAAACTAAAAACCTCATCCGCAAATTACTAGCCCAAGGCAGGTACAAATTTATGATTGCTACAAGCAGGAAAGAAAGAAAAATCGCCACTATCTTGTCCAAAGGGGCTGAGTCATACGCCGATTTGCCGCCCGTTTTGAAGTCGTACGTTTTGACCCAATTGGGAAATGAAAACAGCGTGACTCCGGGCACCGATATGGATTTGCACGAACAATTAAAAGAGTTTATCGTTCGTAAGCATAAAGCCGAGACCCAAAAGATTGAATACGACGCCGACGAGCACAAAGAGCAGTCAGAAACTCAAAAAGCAAAGCTCAGACGCGAACGAGAAAAGTACAAGAAAAATGGCGAATGAAAAAAACTCATATAACCTAAGTCTTGGCTTCTTGCAGGATTTTAGCCTCGAATCGCCCGATATATTCGAATTAAAAGACCGCTATGAGCATGCCTATATAGTCGGCAAGACCGGCATGGGCAAGTCCGCCTTGATGGAACACATGGCTTTGCACGACCTAAACCGTGGCATATCCGTAATCTATATCGATCCTAAAGGGGAGAGCGTAAAAAAGCTTTATTATCTGGCAAAAGACAAATCCAAGGTCCACTACGTTTCTATTGAGAGTCCGGTCGTTATCAATCCCCTGCACAAGGAAGGCTATAAGCTTGATAATCTGATTCAAGAGTTTATCCAGATTCTTGACGTATTGATCACTCTGACATCGTCAAATCCGGAAAGCACGGTTTTGATGAGAGAAATCATCGGCATGGCCATGAAATCAATCACCCGGGAGAGAAACAAAAACTTGGAGTATCTGACCAATTTCTTATTGTACGCCGCTGTCAGAAAAGAGTTAAAAAACGAACTGCCCGCCGGCAGCAGCGAGCGTATCTATTGGGAGGAATTCGACGGCCCGGGGAGCAAGAACCGGATTAAGATCGATTGTGCCCAGCGGGTCGCATCCCGCCTGCTTGAGATCTCAAATGGCGAGATGAGGGATTTTGTCATCGGCAAAAACGAGCTTGATATCTCAGGTATTGTTGAAAAAGGGGAGTCAGTATTGGTTGACACCTCACGTATGAACAGAAACTCCCGGATTTATCTGTCTAACTTAATCGTCTATGCTGTCTTGTCATACTGCGAGTTTGCCCAAAGAAAGCAAAAGCCCCTATTAGTCTACGTCGATGAATTTCAAATCGTCGTGTCGGATTTATTTTCAGATTTGCTTGCCCGCAGCCGTGCCTCACGTGTCGGCTTTACCTTAGCCCACCAAAACTTTCAGCAAATCCCGCGGGATATACTCGGGGCCGTGTTCGGCAATGTTGGCACGTCGATTTGCTTTCGCTGCGGCGATGAGGAAGCCCGCCGCTTTGCTCCCATATTCGAAGTCAAAGCGCCTGAACTGTTCAATCTGCCCAAATATAATGCCTGGATACGAATCGGCACCCATAACTCATTAATCGAAACCTATCCGCCAAAAATCGACGAGGTCCCGGATATCGACATTCCGAAAGCCCAAGAAATTGAGAAGCAAGATACGAAACTTGATTTTCTTGGTGACGAGTGGGTTAATTATTGATATACTAAGATAGTAGGCCGCGGCAATACGCAGGGCATATGTCCGATTGCCAATGACAGCTGTTATTCATATCTGATCGTCCCTATAAGGGTAACGGTAATCCGTAACTAGAGAGGATATGAAGACGACTCCGGCAGTCATTGGAGTGAGACAGGAGTTGAGTCGTAAACAAACTTCTGTATCATTCTTGCAGCTTACTTGTAAGAAAAGGTTAGCATCATTAGTTGCTAGCCTTTTGCGTTAATTTTTTTTCGAATCCATAGAGCTTATATACACTCTATAATTATCATAATCCCGAAATACTTGTAAGATTTCTTCATCACTTGTGGCATCGCGTATTCGTTCCAAGTATTCTTTAGGCATTTCGTATAAGTTAGCTTTTGAAATCTCTTTACCAAAAGAATTTTTATCTAATTCCTCTTCAATCCTTCTTAATTCTTGCTCTGCTTTTTCTAAAGTATCAAATTTGACATTTATGCTTTTACCTATACCCTTTTCAATTTTTATTGAAACCTTATTATCGCTGTCATGTTCGATTCCTACAAAATTAATCTTGCTCTTTTTAAAAATGTTATTGCCAATAGTAATAAAGTCTGATAAATATTTTGAAGCTTTCTTTAAATCCATTTTTTTAAAATAATTATTACAAGTATAATATATTTTAAAATAATAGTTCAATCGATTTCCCAAGCTCTAAAATATATGGTATGATATAGTTAATACTTAACTATTTAGAAGGAGTTGTACCTTGTCAAAAGAATTTTTAAACTTTTCTGAAATCTCAAAAGCAGTCTTGTTTCAGGATCTTTTAGACGCCCTGAATGTTCCCTATAAGCAAAAAGGAAGAGAACTGCATGGCGACGGCTTTATTGTCAACATCGATAAGAACCTGTTCTTCATGCCGAAAAACGAGGCGGTCAAAGGCTCGCCCATAAATTTCTTAGCATACTATAAAAGCATCGAGCTCAGGCAAGCCGCTCTTGAATTAAAAAAGCAGTTTCTGACAAAGTCCAAAGAGCCCAAGCGTGATTTGCCAACGCTCAAGCTTGAATGGGACAAGTACATCGGCGAACGGGGTATTTCTGCAGAAGTCGCCCGCGCTTATGACATCGGCTATGTCAAGCAGCGAAGCATCGTCGCCGGACGAATTGCTTTTAAGATGCATGACCACTCAGGCACTCACATCGGCTATATCGGTTATAAGAAAGAAGATGAAAGCTGGTTTTTTCCTAAGGGTTTTGTCCGCCCCCTGTGGAACGTTCACCGGCTGACCGATAAAAAAGCGGTCATCGTAACGACAGACCCGTTTGATGCACTGCGGATTATTTCATTAGATCTGCCACAGGTCGCTTCGCTACTTGCTCAGTCCATGACGGCCGAGCAGGAAGACGAGCTTAAGAAATTCAAGTATATTTTGTTATTTCATGAGAAGCCTGAAAATATCGTCAATCGCTTGTATAAAACAAGCTTTATAAAAGCTCCACCACTTATAAAACCGCTAAAGGATTTAACAGACGAAGACCTTATAAAGTTGATCAAACCTACTTAATGTTAAAGAGTCCTAAAATTAGGGCTCTTTATTTTCTATTCTTAATACTGATTCTTTTTCTTGAGTATCTAAATACCCGGGAGAGAACAGTAGGAAAAGAGCAGGTCGTCCGAAAGTATAAGAATTCAAGCATTGCTGTCTTAAGAGGGAAGTTAGTTTCGTTTTATAAATAGCTTGTTTAACGCGAATAGGAGTTGGTTTATCCCCAAAAGCTTTGTTAGACTATTCTACAATGCATTCCAGCTTCTAAATAAAACATCAGTTATTGTGACCATTAATCCTTTTGATGTCCTGCGTAACGTCTTGCTAGGATTTTCCCAATTAGCGTCACTGTTAGCATTATCCCTTAAGAGTTTATAATTCTTTAGAATAAAGCAGTTTGATCATATTTATTTGACTTTGGTTGCATGCTACAAATGTTAGCTACTATTTTAAGTGATGTATTATCAGGGAACTTTTCTTTTAGAATATTTAGAAAGACTACTCCTGTAGCATAAGCATCGTAAAACGCACTATGCCTATTTCTTTTAATTGGTAAATCTTTCAATTCGTTTTGTATATGAAATCTTTTTATTAAGTCATCTAGACCGTGTTTTGATGTGTCACCCCAAAAATGTTTTGATAATTTTTTTGTATCTAATATCAATGGCGGTTCATAATTAGGCATTTTTATTTTTAATAAACGATAATCAATATTAACATTATGTCCAACTAGAATTTTATTATTGATAAAATTAAATAGATCGATCTTAATTTCATCGAAGATTGGTTCGTGTTCCAAGTCTTTATTCTTTAATCCATGGATTCTTGATATCATTGGCGGTACATCAATTTGAGGGTTAATGAGTTTGTAATAAAAGTTTTTAGTTAGTTTCTTCTCGTTTATTTCAATTGCTGCAATCTCAACTATTCCCTCATTCTCCTTATGTTGTGCTCCAGTACCTTCAAGGTCAAGCACTATAAATTTTGATTTCCACCATGGCAAATGAAAATTGTCTTTTTTAATCATCATCATTTATCACTTCGTTGTTAAATTTGATCTTTAATTTCTCATACTCGCTTTTTTGTTCTTCATTTTGTAATTGACCAAAAGGAGATCTACCATGTTGATTTCTAAAATGTGGCTTTTCAATATCCCATATTTGGTAACCTAATATATGTTGCAAATGATAACGTCTCTCTTCTCCTAAATTCTCTGTCCATATGTGTCCACCCTCAATTAGAAACTTAGAATTATAGTTATATCTATCCAGTAGTTTCTGAAATTCATTTTTTGTGGGCATTTTATAGTGTTTCCAACAAATTTTTTGTTGTTCAAGGGGGCATATGTTACAAATCTCATTTACACCCCAATGGCCATTATAGTCAGGTAATTTTTGAGCAAATACAACACCACAAGAAGTTTTTCTAAATAATGGCACTTTCAATTTGGACTCATTATACGCTGCTAAGATTTTGTTTTCAAGCTCCTTTGGTAGAAATTTTCTTCTAGCGAATTCATCATTATATTGTATTTCCAAACCGATTTTTTGTAAATAGGCATAATTTTCAGGTCTATGATAATAGCCAGTATAGACGATTGAATCTGCATATTGAGCAACATTAAATACTCTAGCGAAGCTTGCGTTATCATCATTCCAACCCGCAACTATTGGGCGCCAATAGAGAATTAGTTTAGTTTTCTTTTTATAGGTTGCAATATTTACAATTGATTTTTCTGTAATTCTACTCTTGGCAATAGGCTCAATTCGTTGATCAATTATTCCAGAATATGTAACAAGAAGCGATAAGTTCAAATTTTTCAATTTTTCTAATTGCTCCATATCCGTTTTTGTTACTTTCGCTCGAGTAATAACTAGTACTGTATTTTTTAACCCCAATTCGTCAAGCATACGCAATATCTCATGTGTGTGTATTTTTACATTTCTTAAAAATGGATCTGTTGCTCTGTTGAAAATTTGAATTGGAGTGATATTAGATATAAAGAATTTGTGATTTACTAGTTGATTTACTGCTTCCTCGTCAGTGCAAAGCATATGTGGCTCTTTCATTTCAAAATTGTCGAAAAAATGTCTTACACAATATGCACAATTTAGGGAACAACCAACAATATGATTTAAACTTAACCCCGATTTCCTATACGATACTATATTTAACAATAAAGGATTAAGAGAGTTTCTTTGTGTTTGGTTTATAAAATTCAAATTTTTACCTGTATTTTCTTAGTTACTTTTCAACAGAGTTTCTACAAAATAGGTTCCTTTAATCATTTTGATATAATCCCACGATAAAAATAAAATCCGGTAGCCATTGCTGACAAACCCGTTTTTTGTTTTATTTGCAAGGCACTTCTTTCAAGGCGTTACTTTACGACATAAAGCGTTGTTATTTCAATAATTAATCAGTAATTTACTCTATCCGCATCATACTGAACTGCTTTTTCTTTCCGGCATTTATTGATAGAAAGCTTTTATTACTAAATCTTTAAAAAAGAAAGGGTACACCAATGAAGCTAACACGAATCACAGCACTAAGCACGTTTATCATTTCGCTTATCTTTTTATATTGCTGTACAGATACGGCTGTTAATGGAAACAAAGAATCATTAACAATGGGCAGCCAGACAGACGGCTGTTCAAACTGCTATTTAGATGTCACAGCTTATAAATACACAGTCCAGGATTCGGTCTTGTTTGACAGCGCTACGGTGAAGGTCTATTTTGACACAAGCAGCACGCCTATATTTCAGGGTATAACGGGTGATAGGGGGCTTATATCGTTTTACTGGCAGGGCTTAGGGCTGCCCACTGGAATCTACAGAGCCGAAGCCTATGATGCCTATTACTACGGCTCAAGGCAATTTTACTGGAACGGCAGCAGCTACCAGGCTGTCACTGTAACAGCCTACAGCAGATAATGTAATCCTAACCATTAAGACATTTTGTATACAATAAATTTGTATATGATTAAAGAGGCTGCCTTATGTTAAGCAGCCTCTTTTAGTTTATCTGTTTCTTTTATCGGGTTTTTGGGGTGAAAAAAAAGTTTACTTAACCAATACCATTTTTTTTGCTTCAACAAAATCTCCCGCTTCAAGCCGGTAAAAATAAACGCCGCTTGCCAGGTTTGAACCATCAAATTTTACTTTATAGCTCCCCGCCTTTTTTAGTTCATTAACCAACGTTTTCACTTCCTGACCCAGTATGTTATAGATTACGAGTTTTACCATTACATTCTTATTTATTTCATATTTTATGTCTGTCGAAGGATTAAAAGGATTGGGATAATTATTGTACAGCTTGTTCGTTAACGGTATTTGATTTCCCGAAACATGTAAATAGTCTTTGGTGCGATTAACTGCGTATCTTCCATTTGTCTCAAAAATATAATCCCTGACATAGTTTAGCGGCGGATCTGATAAGCTTGCAGTCGAAAATTTTAATTTGATTATTGCAGTTGAATCTAACTCTGAATACCAACTATCCATATCCGATAAATTATCATATACGTTTCCGTCGGTCGTATGGATTGCCTCTATGAGTGGAATCTCTGTGGTACTATAGTTTACATCAATTGGCACTATAGCAAGATATTTGAGCTTTGCATTATTTGTCCAGTTCAGTTTCAAATCATTAACATAACTCCCAATCCCAGCTGAGAACGAAAACAGAGGCAGTATAACTTCAGACATCTTTTCCCGCCGGGCAAATTTACCGGTAAATGTTTGCGGAATCAGATCATACGAAGATGCTGTAATATCAGCTGCCCAATTTTTTTGACCTGTTGGAACCAGAGTATCTAAGTTACCAATGTACGCTATCAGGGCAATTCGTGTCGCTGTACGGTTAGCCGAATTATTGTTTATTCCTTGAAATTTTTGCAAATCAGAAATTGCGTTGCTCTGTTTTTCTTCATTTCTCAAATCCTGTTTGGCGTTTTTATCATTACTTTTACTTATATCAATATTTCGAATAATGCTTGACGTTTCATTTTGCCTTTTATTGCTTTTCAGCAAACCGGGGAAAGGATAATGAGCATAAGTGCTGTCTTCAGCAAAAGCATTTACACCATTGGAAGATGTATATTGTATCAAATGTGTGATATCAGAAAAACCCGAAATATTGGAAAGCACCGCACTATCAGTTGAGATTACATCAGACGGATTATAGACAACAACTGCATTATCTTCCGTTACGCCGGCTATTGTGCCTTCCGGATGGTCAATTACGTACATTCTGAATTGGTCAAAATAGCATTGGTCTCCTTCATTTTCCACGACAGCTACGGATACTTCGTTATTAAAAGTTGAAGGGTTCACCTGCAGCTTATACAGGTCTCTTATATCCTGATTCTGGTATTCATCAAATTCTGAACGATGAAGGATATTGTTATCAACTTGATACGAACCATTACTATTGTTTACATATAAATAAGGGCAGCCACCGGCTAGCGGATTGCAATTCTTGGTAATGTGTACATTGTATTCTCTATAAGTGCTATCTCCGGTAGCGTTAGGTGCATAATCCGGATATAATCTAGCAATAATTTTAATTTCATTTCCTAAGATATAATCTTCTAAAGGTAATTTGAGCTTAATTTCTAATGGGTCATCAACAGTCATTGAAAAACCACCTTTAAGTCTGAATATAACCGGTGAAAATGTTCCGGGTGCTTGATTGAATCCATCTATACGCTCAATTTCAACCGGCTCCCAAGGATTTATTTGATTAACTTTTCTGTACGCCCATATTTTAGCAAAACAATCATTTGTAAACATGCCCTTCCAATATAAACAATCTGTACTATCATCGCAATAATTTGTAACATAATCTGAATGGATATCCGCAAAAGGATAATATTTCCTTAAACCATAATTATCATCCCATTCTTCAATAGTAAATAAGTCATAAAACCCTAAACCGGTAACAGAATTTAACAAGTTATGAAAATACCAATCGGAACCTCTTGGTCTTCCGGTTGAAGCAAGATATCCAAAATTAGCACAGCTGTTTATACAAAATGCATGAACCATATTGTAGTAAGGACTTGAAGGATTAAATCCACCGGTTGTGATCCACATGTATGGATATGATTCAGTCCAGTAATTAATATTTTGAAAATTAACAGAAGTAAGCGGATAGTCAGAATTAAAATGTTCGTTCCAGCCAATTACAATTGAATCATTGTACATATTTAAGGGTGTACCATTACTATCTAACAAAAAAGTGCATATTTCATTGTCGTAAGCATGTTGACTCGTACCGGGTACAGAGTAAACAAAAGCAAAACAGTTCATAGGTTTATAGATTGCAATACGTATTTTCGCACCGGGCTCAAATGGAAATGTATATTGAGTTTGTTGATTTGGTGGATACCTAAATCCCTTAATTTTTGTATTAATGGTGCCATCAGCATTTAGGCAGATAATAGATCTCGTACCAACATCCTCGCTTACCCAAATTTTATCATTATTTTCTGAAGAAGCTTCAAAATATTCTACGTCAAAAGGTGTATAAATATTTTCACTAACAACTTGAAATGAATTAGCATCAAAATAACCTGTTTGGTTACTGGTATTATTTATTAAGAAGTTGGATTTTATAATTCTACTGTTATTTTGATCAGCAACATATATTGGATACACAGTGAAGTTATCTACTGTATATGACCTGCCATACGTTATTGAAGTTGGAAAAGCTACGTTGTTATTTCCGCCTCCTAAAGTACAATAATATTTACTTACATATTCACCACTATAAGGATCAACATTTTGATCACCATAGATTATAGTACTTTTTAATGGATCGACTGATACTACTTTCGGTTTATATTGATTATGTGCATAATCATAATATGGCAATATTTTAGAATCTAATAATAATTCATATAACGGGCTTGCAATTTCATCTTGGTCAACTAGATGAGCTAAAGCAACGCTTTTATTAAAAACTTTGAAATCTCTATAATCTTGTACTTGAATAATTATTTGATCCTTCAAAATATTTCTTTCTATCATTGTTTCTACTCTATTTGGTAGATGTATTCCAATGCTTGATGAAAGTTTATTATTATCGATGTGTTTTTCTAATTCTTTCTTATTGTAATTCAATATAAACGAATTACCATATTGCTCCTTATATAGATGAATAGATTTAACAATATCTCCTTTATCATTTATAATATTTAGAAAATACCCTTTTTTTTCTATTCTATCAAATTTAAATAATCCTTTTTGAAGTTCTTCAAAATATTTAAATGAACTTCCATAATCATTAATAATTTTTTTTACTAACATTTGAAACTGTATCTCGTCAGAGTATTGAACAGACCCTTTAAGATTTGGAGTTAATGCATTACGGGGATAAAATTGAGCCATAATAGACGAGCTTAATATGATAATTAATATTAAAATTGTCTTCATTTTTTAAGTAATTTAGTTAAACGTAATTTTTTTATTATTTTCTATTATTATTATACTCTTTTACCAATCTTTCCTTAATTGAATGGTTATCAACAAAATTATCAATAAGCTTACTATTTGTATTATTTTTCAAATTATTTATAATACTTATAGCACTGGGGTTATAATTTAGAACTTTATTGAAATATCCACCGATAAAGGAAAGATTTATATTGTATAGAGAATTAGGATATTTGTTCACAAAATCAAAGTAAGCAGAATTAATTTTTTGTATATCATTATGCCATGTTTCTATAGGATATATTTCTATTTCACAATATCTTGCTAAGACATGTTCACTAAACGTATTTGCAGAATAATTACTAAATATTTCATCATATCTTTTGTTTCTCAATAAATCCAAAACTTTTTTATCTTGTTCATTAATATTCTCAACTTTAAATGTAAGTTCATTTGTCTTTAGTTGCATGCCTCCTATAACATCGTGCGCGTAAAATTTATAATTACCTGGCTTGAAGTACCCAAAATAGTTAAAATATCTATTTTCGCATTCTATTGGTTCACCAATATTATAATTAAGTACCATACTAGCTGAGAAAGTATCCCCGGGTTTAACGAAAAATTGTGGTGATATAATTAAAAAGAATGGTGATTCAAATATTTCTTTTTCGTAAACGTTTCCATTTTCTGAGGTAACATAAAATTTTAGAGATTTATTTAGAATTTGTAAAAAATCATTATATAAAGTATCTATTTTATTATGGTTATTTATATAATCAAATCGTACAAGTATTGGCTCATACTCCTTGAATTCCGTTTTAACTAAAGAAATCCTTAGATCCGTATCGTTTGAAGATATTATATTGGCTTTCCTTTCTTCCATGGAAATATTAGTCAATTCAGGTCCGTTTGTAACTCTTGCTGTATGTATTGGGCACAAAAGAAAACCTCTGGCATCATGCCTTAATGTATCTAATAATTCTTGCGTCCAATAATCCCATAAAGGACACTTATTAGAGTCAACTCCATCATGAATAATATGAGCTGAATCACCCATAACTCTGCCTATTTGATGACAAAGTTCATGTATAATTGTACTATTATATGCAGATGTCTCGTGATTTGTTAAACCATGTGTTCTACAATTTGCATCGATATTGCTTTTAAAGATATATGCCCAATTGCCAAATGGTAGACCACCGCAACCATCCCCATGCCATTCAGTATGAGAGGATATACCTATTATTTCATCCCCTGAAAATGGAAAGGAAAAATCCCAGCCAGCACACAAGTAATATGGCACGGTTAGTGCTAAATTTCTTACTGTATCAGTCATATTTTTCATAGCTTGTAAAATAAAACATCCATCAGAAGTAACAAAACGTATATCTCTTAATGCCAAATTTGTATTGTTTCCATTTACAATGAAAGAAAAACCATGTTTAATTGTATTTTCCGAATAAGATTTTATCCATATATCGTTCAGTTCGTAATCATATTCAATATTACACTTTTTATTTTCTTGAATGTTAAGAATTGGTAGAACAGAGTCTTTACAACTATATGTTAAAAAAAAGAAGTTACAAACAAATATTATAATTATAAGTTTTGATATATATTTCATTTACATTTTTAATTAGTTTAAAAAAATTATTTAATTAACATTAATTTTATTGAAAAAATGTTTTTGTTATAAATTGCTTTAATAAAATATATTCCACTTGAATAATTATTTGCGTTAAGTATAATGCAATATTTTCCAGGTGTTAATAAATTATCTAAAAGATTGTCAAGTATTTTCCCTTCAACTGAAATTAAATCAATAGAGATATTGCCTATTCTAGGTAGTTCAAATATAATCTTAGATGTTGAATTAAACGGATTAGGATAATTTTGGTAAATTCTGAATTGTTCAGGTACTTTTCCAGTTATTGGCATTATGCTTACAGGTATTCCTGTTCTTATTACTATTCCGTTTTGTCCTACAGCCCAACCTGATGTAGTATTAATAAAAGTTATAGATTTAAGATTATATGAAGTACTTGAAGTTTGTTGCTGCCAGTTTAACCCGCTGTTAGTAGATCGAAGAATAATTCCACTATTACCTGCAATGTACCCGTTTGAAGTATCCGGAAAGACAATACTGTTAAGCTGGGCACTTGTACCACTATTGATTAATGACCATTGCCCACCAGCATTAGTGGAATAGCGAATTAAACCATTTGTGCCTACTACCTCCAACTTATATGTATTGAATAAAGCTAATGCTTTTAAACTATTTCCACCTACATTAATCGTATAAATCCAATTCATTCCACTATTTCCTGTTGAAATATAACGTTCTGCATTTGTGCTACCGACACCAAATGCTGTTGACGCATTTTTCATATATATTGCGTATAATGCTTCAGGTATTGGATTAAATTGAGAATTCCATGTTGAACCGCCATTTTGCGTTCTTAAAATTATTCCATTTTGTCCTACGGCATATCCAATGTTTTCGGTTGTAAAACTTGTTCCATATAAGTTATTTACTGTAGGGCTTCCAATAAATACCCAATTAATTCCGTTGTTAGTTGTTTTATATACAGCCCCGCTATCACCAACACAGTATCCGGTATTTGAAACAGGAAATGAAATTGAATATAAATTCGATGCTGTCTGAACATTTGTCCAATTAACGCCGCTATTCGTAGATTTCCAAATCCCACCGGCACCGCAAGTTAATCCGGTATTTGAATCAAAGAATTTTACACAATTTAAAGATGTTGTATTAATAGTGCTTATTACGTCCCATTGTGTGTAAACTTTTGACTGAAATAATAAACTAAAAATAAATAATAAAGCAATGAGGGTAATATGTTTACGATAAGTTTTCATGTTATTTTTTTAAAAAAAATATTATTATAAAATACATATTTATAATATTTTTATTTTTATGGAGGTCTATCAGTACAGCATTTCATTTTATTTAGAATAATAGTAAACATTTTTCCATAAATACGTTCATTCTATTATCTCTAGATTTCCAGAAGAGTAATCCGCTGTAGCGGAAGAAGAGAATTTGCAACAACGTAATATAACTGTAAATTTCTAAAAAACAAAGACATAATTTGCCTTTAGAGGCTGTCTCAAAAGGATAGCCTCTTTTTTATTTGTTGAGGCGGTTCTAGTTTTTTGTTATTTAAGATTTGGGCAGAAGATGAGATTCTTATGCTGCTATTTTTGATAGGTTATGTGCTATTGCT
>Ga0209819_10000001_pt1 | contig 102477 bp, 84 predicted proteins | sample PPLLak2March2015_FD_187248 | JGI IMG/M metagenome (GOLD analysis project Ga0209819, IMG submission 187248) | Freshwater sediment microbial communities from Prairie Pothole Lake near Jamestown, North Dakota, USA - PPLs Lake P7 Core (1) Depth... | ecosystem: Environmental > Aquatic > Freshwater... | reverse complement strand
CACCTCTTTACCAAGCACATCATACACAATAAGCTTTACAAAATTGCTCATTGGTAATTGAAAATTGATAATTGTCTTCGGGTTGAACGGATTAGGATAGTTTTGTGATAATGAATATGATAATGGAATTTCTGCTGATATATTTTTTATTCCGATTTGCTGTGTATATTTTATAGTCACAAAATCCTCAGTTCCTGCAATTGACCCAGATCTACTCACACCTGCAATATATACATTACCTAAACTGTCAACTATAAGCGAAGAAGCACCATCCCCGCTATTTCCGGGTCCATTATATCTTTGAATCCACTGCTGTACACCTGAAGAATTATATTTTATAGTAGCAATATCTTCAGTTCCTTCTGATGTACCGCTTCTTGAAGAACCAGTAAATACACATTCCCTGAATTGTCCAATGCGATTGAAACTGCTTCATCAATGTTATTTCCAGGTCCGTTATATCTTTGAACCCACTGCTGTACTCCCGATGAATTATACTTAATCGTGGCATAGTCATTTCCTGTTCCGATACCCGGACTCCATCCTGTCACATATACATTACCCGAGCCATCCACTGCAACTGAATATCCCCATTCTCTACCCGGATTTGGTCCGTTATATCTTGATACCCACTGCTGGACGCCTGATGAATTGTATTTAATTGTTGCATAGTCTTCGGTCGTGTTATTCGTTCCCGTTCTTGAATAACCTGTTACATAAGAATTACCGGTTTCATCTACAGCAATTGAATATGACTGATCCCGGTCATTACCAGGACCGTTAAATATTTGCACCCACTGCTGGACACCCGAAGAATTATATTTTATAGTGATATAGTTATCAGTCCATTCACCGCTGTAACCACATCCCACCACAAAAATATTTCCATTGCCGTCCAGAGCAATTGACCAACCTGCAACAGTATCATTGCCGGATCCATTATATCTTTGAACCCATTGCTGAACACCGCTTGAATTGTATTTTATTGTAGCAATATCCAGACCGTTTATTCCAACACTTCGTCCGGTTACGTATACATTCCCCGAACCATCCGATACTATTTTATTGGCAATATCCATATTATTTCCTGGTCCATTATATCTTTGAATCCACTGCTGAACACCTGCTGAATTGTATTTGATTGTGGCATAGTCATAAGATGTTCCGCTTCCCACACTGTAACCTGTCACATAAACATTCCCTGACCCGTCAAGAGCTATCGAATATGCTTTATCAGTATTATCTCCCGGTCCGTTATATCTAGAAACCCACTGCTGAACACCTGATGCATTATATTTTATTGTGGCATAATCACGATATTGCTCACCATATGCAGTTCCATCACTCGAGCCAGTAACATAAACATTGCCTGAACCGTCAACTGTCATTGAATTTATATAATCCTCACCATTTCCGGGTCCGTTATATGTTGCGACCCATTCCTGTGTTACCTGTGCGAAAAGCGTACCTGAAATAACGAAAAAGCATATTAATAACTTAAAGAAAGTATTTATATTATTCATGTAGTTTTTACGATATTTAAAATGATTTAAAAATTATTTTACCAGTATCATCTTTTTTGTTTCACTAAAACTTTCTGTTTGTAATTTGTAAAAATACACACCGCTTGGATAATCAGATGCATTCCAATCCACTTCATACGTTCCGTGTTTTAATTGTTCATTCACAAGAACAGCCACCTCTTTACCAAGCACATCATACACAATAAGCTTTACAAAATTGCTCATTGGTAATTGAAAATTGATAATTGTCTTCGGGTTGAACGGATTAGGATAATTTTGTGATAAAAAAAATGATGAAGGAATTTCTGTACTGATGTTTTGAATTCCTATTGTGCTTTGATATTTTACCGTATATATATCACAATTCTCGTTATTCAGATTTACAAAGCCTGTGGCATATAAACCTCCTGAATTATCAAGAGCGCAGTCAATTGCATAATCGGAATTATTTGTCGGGTGATTAAAAACCACAGTCCATAATAATGTACCATCGGCTCCATTATATTTCAGCATTGCCCAGTCATCATTTGTTCCATTATATCTGGTGCCGCTGATATATACATCGCCGTTTGCATCAACTTTACATTTGTGATTCTGGTCATATGATGAAGGGCTGTCATTTCTACTTACCCACACAGTATCACCGGCATTAGTGTATTTCAAAGTGACTCCGTAACGATTGAGGTTATCCCCGCCAAGTCCTGTCACGAAAATATTACTTCCATGAACAGTACATCCTGTCATTAAATGAGTAACACCCTCACCTATGCTTTCAGAATATTTTATCCATTGCAGTGTTCCGGAAGAATCATATTTAAATAATGTAATTTTATATGATGTTGCTTGAGGGGTGTAACCGCTTATATAGAGATTCCCATTATTATCGGCGGCACATCCGCTTGCATCTGAATCTCCGTTGCTGTTAATATAATCCTTAGTCCATATGATATTCCCGTTAGAATCTAATTTCCAAATCATAATTTTTTGAGTCCCGTCATAGTATATACCTGCAACGTAAATATTAGCACCCACTGATACACAGGTATGTCCCATTTCATCCGGTGCGGGGTTACCGGCGGAACTGCCGTATATCTTAGTCCACATTATTGCTCCGTTAGATACATTATATTTTACAATAATGAGCTGGTCATCTATTTGATTTGTACCAACATCTGAGTAGCCAACAACTATAAGATTACCGTCATTTGCTATGCAGCATGCTATTCCTTCTTCATCCTTATTATTGGGACCGTTGTATCTGTTAGTCCAAACCGTATCACCGGTTGATTGATTATATTTAATAGTAATAATGTCATGATTATTGCTGGAATTTGCATTTTTAGAACCACCTGTTATATAAAGGAATCCTGATGCATCTGTTGTACAAGCGTAGCTAAAATCATCTTTGCCTGCTGAACCGCTATAGGTTTTATTCCAGATTACAGGGGGTCCCTGGGAAAATAACTCACCCGTAAAAACTAAAATGAAAGAAAAAATAAATATTACTTTTATGATAAAGTGATAATTAAATGTTCGTTTATTCATTTTTATAAATATTAATTTTTAAAATGTATTATGTTCATTTTACTAAGATTAATTTTTTGGTGTCTGCAAAATTACCGGATACAAGCCTATAGAAATACACTCCGCTTGGATAATTACTTGCATTCCATTCAACTTCATATGTGCCGGGGTTTAATTTTTCATTTACAAGAGTTGCTGCTTCTCTTCCCATAACATCATATATAATGAGCTTTACAGCATTGCTCATTGGTAATTGAAAATTGATAATTGTCTTTGGATTGAATGGATTTGGATAATTTTGTGATAAAAAAAATGATGAAGGAATTTCTGTGCTGATTTTTTTAATTCCGATTATTTCCGGATATGAACGGCGCCAAACTGATTGATAGTTTGTACCGCTGAATACATAGTTATTTGCTACTATTAAACACCGTACTTCAGGTATTATAGTAAAACCTTCATTTTTAATTGTCCAGGTTTCACCGTTGTTCACGGAGCAAAAGACACCATTGAGTGTACCGGCAAATAAATTTGTTCCATGAGAGGCAATAGATAAGACGGTCATACTGGTTAAACCATTATTTACAGCAGTCCAATTGGCACCATAATTAGTTGATAGGAACACTCCGTTAACAGTTCCCGCGAAAATATTAGTACCGCTGACTGTAAAGCATACAATATATTTGTTTGATAAACCATTATGAACAGAATCCCAGCTAACGCCATTATTCGTTGACCGGAACAATCCATTTTCAGTTCCTGCGAAAATATTAGTTCCAACCGAAGCCATAGATAGTACATTAAAATTAGTCAATCCGTTGTTAACTGCAGTCCAATATTGTCCATTATTAGTTGTGAGAAATACTCCTCCGTTATGAGTTCCGGCAAATAAATTTAGACCGCTCAAGGTAAGAGACCAGACTGCCGGGTTTGTCAATCCTGTATTAAATTGAGTCCAGCTTGAACCCATATTGGTAGAACGAAAAACACCCTCACCATTAGTTCCTGCGAAAACATATGTTTCTTTTACTGCAATTGATGAAATATAAGGGAAAGTAATACCATTGTTAGCGGATGTCCATGATTCACCGTTATTTGTAGTTAGAAATATCCCGCCTCCCTTCCAATTTCCAGAAAATAAATATGCCCCGCTTATTGCAAAAGATGAACCGTATTGAGTTGTACCCATCCCATCCGGCTTTTGCACCCATTGGCACTTGCAATTATTGACTTGTAATACATAGAATAGAAAAAGTGAAAAGTTAAACAGCAGAAAAGTTTTTTTCATGGCAGTTTGTGTTAATATTTATTACAAAGAGGGGAGCTTTGTAACTTATATATATTATTTTTTTATTTGATTAAATAAAAACGATAATAAATTTTTTCATTGTTCAATTTACATTTTGAAACCATATGAAAAAATTATTAGCTGCAGTGTAAATATCGAGGACGCAGTCTTTTAACGTCCTGTATCGAGTAGCATGGCCTAGTAGTTTTTCGATGCAGAACAGAATAGGATTCTGTATGCACAAATATAATTTGTTGGAGTTATGAAAAACAATGCTTTATTTATATTATTGCCTAACCGGTGTTAGGAAGATTATAAGGAAATTTGCATATTTATTAATTAAAAAACGGAAATTATTGAGTAATTTTTGCGGTGGAATTATGGCATGTTTTATTATATCACGGTATACGTTTCTTTAAATTATTCAGCTTTTCTCTTTCGCCTGTTTTTAAATACATTTCTTTTAATAAATATAATATTTCATTTACCTTTTGAGAATTTTGATTGTCATCCTTTTTAAAAATTTCCAAAGCTATGAGATACTTTTCTTCTGCATTTTTGTAATCTTTACAAGTTTCGTAAGCATCTGCAATATTTTTTACAGAGCCGGCATATTCAAAACTATCTCTTCCAAAAACTTTTTTCTTAATATTAACAGCGATATCATAATAATTAAAAGCATCTGTTAAATTTCCTGTTTCAATAAATACATTGGCAAGATTTGTGAGATTTTGTGCATATTCAGAATGGTTTTCACCAAGTGTGTTCTTAATAATTTCACCTGCTTTCTTATACAGTTCAATTGCTTTAGTAAACTGTTTCTGAACTGCATATACGTTAGCAAGATTATGAACCGAAGCGGCATAAAGAGGATTATTATTTCCGAATGATTTCTCTCTTATATCCATTGCTTTTTCCAATAAAACACATGCTTTTTCATATTCACCGGTTTGGCCATATACATTTGCAAGGTTATTATAAGATACAGCAATCTTTGGATGCCATTCACCAAATCTTTTTTTAAAGGTTTCTATTGTTTGTAAATGTAGTGGTATTGCTTCGGTATATTTACCCAACCGGGAATACAGATTTGCTAAGTTGTTGATAGACCTTGCATATTCGGAATCATTTTCACCTTTGATATTTTTTATTATGCTTATAGCTTTTTCAAGCAAGATACCTGCTTTTTCAAAATTACCGGTTTCGTTATACACATTAGCTAAATTGTTTAAAGCAGATGCATATAATGAATTATTAATGTCTTTTTGTTTTTCCAGAACATTTTCAAATATTTTAATAGATTCTGCAAAACATCCTTTTAGCCTGTAATCGAGCCCCAGGTTATTTAAAGCATTCAGGTAATGAGGGTGTTCTTCGCCGCAATATGATTTTAGAATTTTAACGGAAGTTTGGTGCAGTTCAAATGCTCTGTTATACTGACCTGTATTAATATAAAGTTCACCAAGAATGTTCAATGAACTTATATAATCTTCACTGCATTCTTCCTTTTCTTTTTTAATTTTTAATATAAGATTTTCGTAAATTTCTATCAGGATTAACCATTTCCCGGCATTATTAAAAGTTATAAACATATTATCCAGCCAATCCTTAAAGCTTACATAATCTATTGAATCTTTACCCATATAAAACGCTTCTAAAAAAGCTTTTTCCTGAATTTGCGATATTGTACTGCTGTTAATTTCATCAAGGGATTTATTATAATAATTAAATAAAAATATTTTTACTTCGTTCAACAAATCCAGATCAAGTTTTGCCTCAAGCCCGTTTCTCATTAAGCTTTGTAAAGAATATGTGCTGTTATCTGAATTTTGAATAATAAAGGAGAACCTGCAAAGCTCTTTCATGCCTGTATTGGGGTACCCGGTTTTGAACTCGTTTATCATGGAACGGAATAAATTACTATCCCAGTGACGCGGAACCGAAAGTAGTTTTAATGTTTCTATTTCTGTTTTATCAAGATATTTTAAAAATCTATCCAGCACGTCTGATTGATTTTTGGCAAAATCATTAACCTCAGGTTCTCTGTTTGTTTTTTGTTTAACCTGGAAATATGTATCAACTGCTAGGTCCATAAAATAGGGTACGCCTTTGCTCGTGTTTAGAATGATATCCCGGATATTTTTATTTTCAATGCTGCATGAAATCAGGAATTTCTCTGAATCTGCTAAAGATAGAGAATCAAGCTGATATTGCATAATATAATTTTCCCAATCCGGTTCAATTTCCATCCATCTCAGCTTCTCTCTTCCGAATATGATCCATAACGGTTCCGGAAGCTGTGCTATGAGTTCTCTTATCCACTCGTCATTTGCGAAAAATCCGCCATAGTTATGAGAATGTTCCAGAAGGGCTTCATATGTATCAATGAAAATAACGCATGGCTTATTGTATTTCTGCAAATAATCTTTAAGGTCTGAAGCAAAAAACATTGGCAATCTTTCAAGTATTTCTTTAGCTTCCAGTTCAGGCAGATTATATAATTCCTGTTCACCGCGTTTTGTCCACCATTGCTTGAAATATTGATGACCTTTGTATACAGTTGAGGTAATACCGGGTATTAAACCTACAATAGGAATATTACCTAAAGTTGAAACCATGTTTGTCAGTATTCCGCTTTCATCAAGCAAAGGCATGCTGGCATTTGTTATTGGTGTTTGTGGATGAATTTTTTGCCAGTAAACTGCATAAGCAATTTCAAATGCCGGGAATTGTATTTTGAAGTTATCTTTCAAAACTTTTCTTAAATAATATAAAGCTGTTTCTTCATTTCTATATTCCGGTAAGGCAAAATCGAGAGATGCATGGATAATTTGTTCGTTATATAACTTTGTTATTTCTTTCCTTAATGAGCTTTTACCAATACCACCCACTCCGTAATATACCAGTAAATTTTGTTCATCATTTCTGTTTTTATAAAGGGCATCTTTAAAATATTGAATATAATCTTCCCGGTCTGTAAATACTCTTTTGGAAATTTCAATTTTTTTATCTTTTCCTGTGATAAATTTTGGTTTAATAGGCATATATTCTTTTAAAATTCATCTTTGCATTATTAATTGTCACAAATATAGCATGATTTAATTATTGTTTTTACAGCCAAATAACTTCTTGGTAATTTTTCTGAATATTAACTGTTTTTTTAAGCTAATGTTTATTATGAGTTTGAAATTAAAAACCAATATAGTATTTTTGTATATACTATTATATTCCGGATTTTAATAACCAAAACTGTACAAATATGAAAAAATTATTTACTGTAATTTTTCTGCTTGTGCTGTATTTATCATGCACAGTATATTTTAATAGCTGCGGTACTGATACTACCACTAATCCGCAAACCCCCGGCAGCAGCAATAATAATAGTTATACTTTATCGAATAATTATGGCGACATTGTTAAGCTTACTGTCAAATCTGCATCAAATAAAGATAATATAACAGCATTAACTTATGAGTGGATTAACCAAAGCCTGAATATGAACGGTAACGGTACAATGACTTTAGAAACCAACCCAAACCTGGCAGGTGTATACAAAACAAGTGATGGAAATTATATTATCGAACAACCTGACAGTGCATTCATTTCTTCCATACAATTCTGCAGACCTGAATCCAAGATAGGGTTTGGCATAACATCCGAAAAAAATCTAAACACTCTAACATTAACCGGTGATTATATTTTCATTAATTATGCACAGGATACAATTGATGCATTCGGCGGTTACAGTATAAAATCGGATGGGACATTTACATGGGGTTTAGCTCCATATGATATAAGTACAATCTCTAACTTTAATTATTTCCAGGGAGGCGGCAGCGGAACCTGGGCTGTTTCTTCTTCCGATTCCAGTATTGTAATATTTAATTCAGGCGGAGTTAATATTGAGGGAGTCGTTTATCCCGGCAAGTATATGATTATCGGCGACGAAGTTAATCACTGTGTTACAGTTGGAATAAAATACCCGTCCGTTCCGGTAGATATTTCGCAGGTAGCCGGAACATACAGGGGTTTTGATTATACAAATGATGGGAATGTTGGTGTTGGATTTTATACTATGCCTTCAACTGCAGCCCAATTACCATATTATTTCAGCTACAACAATCCGCCTTTAATTTCACAAGGTATATCAAGCGGCAATGTTACAAGGCATCCGGGTATAAATAACTGCTTTGTTGTAAGGGATATAAAGCCCGGAGAATGGGATTTTAACTGTTATGTTATAATGTTATCCGGTGAATGTTTGCTTCATTTTGCAAGATCCAATATTGGAAACCAGGGCTCTAATTCCTGCGGTTTCTGTCTGAAGATAAATTAGTTTATATCGGCTTCCGAAGCTTGAAAGCTTCGGAAGCTGCCATTATCTGAATGTAAAACTTGTCAGCAGTGAAATGTTCTGATCGTTTTTTTATTTACTTTTATCTTAACTTATCAAAAAGGTTTATTTTATAAGTACCATTCTTTTAGTATCAGTAAAACTTTCTGTTTGCAATCTATAGAAATAAACTCCGCTTGGAAATTCATATGCATTCCATTCAACTTCATATGTGCCGGGTTTCAATGGTTCATTTACCAGGGTTGTAACTTCTCTGCCAAGTGCATCGTATATAATAAGCTTTACATCATTGCTCATTGGTAATTGAAAATTGATAATTGTCTTCGGGTTGAATGGATTGGGATAATTTTGATACAGCCTGTATTCATTTGGAACTATATTCTCTATCTTTTTTATGCCGATTGTATTTATCTGTATAAATGTTAAGCTGTTGATATTGAAATTTGGAACAATAAGTAAATTACCTGTGGGATTATAACTGATGTTTGCAGGACCGTTTAAACCTGCTGAAATTATTTCAGGTGAATTCACAAAATCTTTATCATATTTATAAATTTTATTATTAGTCCATGAAGTAAAGTAAAAATTACCAGAGCTGTCCCGTGCTGTACCATCAAAATTCCCGATTGAGTTTTGAATAATGTTTGTAACGGAAGAATCAGATAAGTTTACGGCTTGTATAGGACAATTGCCGAACCAGTTAGCAACAATCAGCCTGTTATGCTCTTTATCAAATTCAATATCCTGCGGCGAGCCCAGCCCATGACCGGGCGGTACAAATAAAGACCAGGATTGAACTGATAAATTTATTTTAAATATCTTATCATTCGGTCCGGAATAATCAAAATCGGCAACGTATAAATTTCCGCAGGTGTCGGTTACCATACCATCAAGCTGAATAGATGAAGGAATATTGATGTTCATAACCTGCTGGGGAGGAGTTACAGATATATCATATCCTTTGATTGATGTGATAGTTGAGAAATAAAATATATTACCGTGTATTACATTGCTTAATACATTCCCGAAACCTGTCAGAAAATATGACTGCACTCCGTTTGAATCTATCTGAACAATATTACCGGATTGATAACATGAGACCAGGTACCTTTTTCCGGCATTATCATAAGACACACATTCAGGTGAAGAGAGCAAGTTTTGCGCCGCAGAACTGTTTAAAATTAAAGTTAAACAAATAAGAGGAATAATTTTTACGATAAACCCGGGAATAAAAGCTGGATGAAAAATAAGATTATTCATATTATATAAATATTTTAATTGCATAAGCTTATGTGTCCTGCATTGTAATTCAAAATTTCGCTCATATTAATATATCATTTCAAATGGTTCATTAAATGAATTGTTTGGCTTTATCAGCAATCTCTTATTTTTATAATCAAAAATCAGGTTAAACCTGCGTAGTGCATCATTGGAAATTACTCCATCAGCTTTTGCATCTTTTGAACGTGAATTCCCTTCGAAGAATGTGGCAGTAGCATCTTTAAATTCATATTTACCGATTTTAAACATTCCTATACGTGCTGTTTTACCTATTACGTCACCACTTAAGCCAAATCCTTTAAATTCGCCTATATATTTTTCCGGAAGCTTGAATTTCATCCCATCTTTTACGGTAAGCTCAACAGATAAGCTTGCCGCATAATCAATATAAACATCAAGTAAAATTGGAGATTCATTTTCAATTGAAATGTATAAATCCAGGTGCGGCTTATTATTTTCATCAAATCTTAGCGGTATAGTTTCCCAGCCGTATTCATCAATCACATCATCAGAGTCATGAAGAGTAATTATTTTATTATCATAATCAACTTCTACTTTGTATTTGCCGAAATATGAATATCCTATTACTCCATCACTTGATTTGCCGACGAATTTATCATTTTGCAGAATAATAATCCGCTGGTTTTTAAACTCGCAGTTCCCTGAATTAAATGTCATTGAGTCTGCCATAATACCACGCGATGGCGGTCCGTCACCTGCTCCCGGAATATTAACTTCTATCCGTCTTGTAAGATTAACCGAATCAACTAAATCACCTTTGAAAAGTATGATGCCGTTAAATCCGAACCCACTGTCAAGAATCAGGTCGAAAGTACGGCTGTCTCCGATTGTTACAGGCACCAAAACTTTATTGTAAACCATCCGGAATGGCAGTTCGTGATGTTTCAATGAATCTGTTGATTTTAAACATTGTACTGGAAGAAGCAGCAAAACACAGATATTAACAATTATTTTATTTAACGGCATAATACTCTGACTTCTAATGTTAGATTTATTTATAATATATTTTTAAATAAGGTTAATTTATGTTTAATTTATTTTATCAGCATCATTTTTTTTGTTTCAGTAAAATTATTTGATGTCAATCTATAGAAATAAATACCGCTTGAATAATTTGATGCATCCCATTCAGCTTCATATGTGCCGGGGTTTAATTGTTCATTGACGAGGGTTGTTATTTCTCTTCCAGTCACATCATATATAATGAGCTTTACGTAATTGCTCATTGGTAATTGAAAATTGATAATTGTTTTTGGATTAAAGGGATTAGGGTAGTTCTGCTGTAAATAAAAGTCATTTGGAATTATTTCGTCAATCTTTGTAACAGAAGAAAATTCGGTTTTTGGTCGTCTGAAAATTCCTGACATTGTTCCTGCATATACATAATTCTTAAAAGAAGTTACTGTATAACAAGAAAGCTGGGTTAATCCCTGGTTTGCGGGAATCCATGTACTGCCTCCGGATGGTAAATAGTAAATACCACCGCTGTTATATAGTGCAGCAAATATTTTTTCGGATTCGCAGAAAATGGCTCTGACCGCTTTGCCCCCCGGTAATCCTGAATTCAAATGAACCCAGTTTAAGCCGTCGTTTATTGTTTTGTAAACCCCTTGTGCTGAAGAACCTGCATATACTGTATTATTAAAATAAGTCAGGTTGTAAATATAGCTTACAATACCGTTCGTAATATTATTCCATTCTGCTCCTCCGTTTGAGGTAATAAAGACTCCATTTACAGAAGTTGCAATTATTTTGTTATTATAAGCAGTTACCGCATAAATAATATTTCCTACTGATGAAGTACTTATTTTTGTCCAGTTGTTACCGTTGTTAGTTGTTGCAAAAACACCGGTATTTGTACCTGCGTAAACCATTCCTGCATTAGAACACATGGAATGTATTTCATAGCTGGTTAGTCCGTCATTAACGGTAGTCCAGTTGATTCCATTATCAAAAGAACGATACACACCGCCGGCTTCCGAGCCAGCAAAAATATTATTGCCGCAGCACGTTAAAGAAATTATTCTCAGGCTAGTCATGCCATTAGTAGAGTAATTCCAGTTTGTACCATTTGTAGTGTAGTAAACTCCAGCACCGTAAGTACCCGCAAAAAGAGTGGAATCTGATATAACAAATGGTAATACATAACCTGAGTAATTGCCGCAATACTGCCATTGAGCGTTTAATGACTGGTAAGATAATATTATTATTGAACAGACTATCAATATTTGTTTAAAATTATTCATAACATATTTTTTAATAATTTTTCAAGAATTTTTTTACGGAAACTTGATCAAAATAAATTTATAAAAAGTAAAAATGTTTTATTTAATTATTATCATTCTTTTTGCTGCTTTAAATGTACCGGCTGTTAAAGTATAGAAATAAATTCCGCTGGGATAACCCGAAGCATTCCATTCAACCTCATAGCTTCCGGCATTATGTTTCTGATTAACAAGCACTGTTATTTCTCTTCCCATTACATCATATATGATCAATTTCACGTTTGACATTTCACTTTTCACGTTTGAAGCAATATCAAATTTTATCTTTGTTGTTGGATTAAATGGATTGGGATAATTTTGGTACAATATAAATTCCTTCGGTATAACATTGACCTGCTTATTTACACCTATTGCAACTAAGTTATATACATACTGAGCACTAATCCAAAAAGGATTATATCCTATTGGCTGGTTTTTGCCGGTCTCATAGAAAAAATACATGCTGTCTGGTGTTATATAAGGAAATACATCTTCAGTACTTGAGTTGATAACCGGACCCAAATTAACCGGAGTGCTCCATGTGTCATCAGGATTTCTTTTGCTGATATATATATCATGCCGACCGTATCCGCCCGGTCTTTTAGAAGCGAATATTATAAATCTTTCATATGAATCTATGAAAGGAGTTGTTTCACCTGAATCTGAATTAATAATGTTACCTAAATTTTCCGGAATTTGAAATTGTCCATTAATATAATTCGACCTGTAAAGGTCAGATAATAAAGGATGATTGGTATCCACCATACCAAAATATATGTTTCCGTTTCTGGCAAAAGAAAAATCCATTCCCGAACGGTAACCTGCAGGAATAGGTATGATTACAGCTTCTGGTTCAGTCCAACCCGAACCTGCCCGAACAACCCTGAAAACAAATCTTCCTTGTCCACATGAAACAAAAAATAAAGTATCTCCGGTAATGGAATAATGCGGATTGTTTTCAAAGAAGTTTAAATTTCCAAATGGTGCATTCTGCATTGGTGTCCAGTTTCCATTTATGTACTTTATAAATACAAGTTCTCCCTGTTCAGTGGAGTGGTTATATCTGCACCAGAACATTTCTTTGAGATCCGGTGCGAAAATCGGGGTACCATGCCACATCCAGTTATTAGTGGCAAGCAGGGAATCAGGCGGAAACCTCAGGGGTGTTAATCCGGGGCGGGGTCGACCAAGGTACTTCCAGGATGTATCAGTTTTTACATTATTGCTGTTATTAATATCCTGTGTGTATAGTGTTCCTGTTAATATTGCAAGTGCAAGAAATAAGTTTAATGGAGAGAGAAATTTTATTAATTTCTTCATGTTTGTGATATTAAAATTTACTGTTTACAAGTAACAGGTTATTTGTTTATTATTTTATCAGTACCATTTTTTTTGTTACATTATATTCTTTAGTTTGAAGCTTGTAGAAATATATGCCGCTTGGATAATTCTCAGCATTCCAATCTACTTCGTATGTACCGGGAGAAAGTTTTTGATTCACAAGTGTAGCAGCTTCTTTACCAAGCAGATCAAACACAACTAACTTCACTTTATCTCCCATACCTTCCTTTATGGAGGATTCCGGTATTGAGAACTTTATCTTTGTAACCGGATTAAAAGGATTAGGATAGTTTTGATTGAGTTCGTATTTATTTGGTACATTAATTGAAAGTACCTGAACAGGCAGGGCAACATTTGTGAGACCAACTGACGCATCACCTCTTCCATTGCCGCCTGTATATTGTGCCTGCAGCAAAAACTGTGCTGTAAGCAAAACAACGGTAAAAAATACTGAATTTTTCATCTTACATATTTATTAAAATTATTATCAAATTTATTTGTATAAAATGTTTTATATTCAAATTTCACAATCAATTTTATTTCATGGAGCAGTTCTGCCGCCGCGTCCGCCATCAGAGTTATATCGGTTAGCATCAGTGCCCGCCGCACCGCTGCGTTCGGAAACGCGTAAGTACCATGCATGATAGAACCAGTATCCGCCCCTGAAACCTGCTCCTAAAGAAGATATTCCCGGCCAGTTTGCAACATCTGCATTGCCGCTTGTATTTAACTCACCGTTGCCATGCATACCGGTAAATAATCTTCCTGCAGGATTTCCAACGGTTACAAAATGTTCAAGTAAATTTCCGCTCATTTCCATTATACCGTAATAAGTTGCCCCTGCTGTTACCCTGCTTGTATTACCGGTGTTGCCTGCAAAAATACCAACCCGCATGGGCCCGTTTATACTACCATTAAGCGGAGTCGTCCAGCTGTAAGCGGCATTACCGGCAGTGCTGCTGTAATTGGTTAAAATATTTTCGTTGTTTGCTCCATTATTATTTATTGTATATGGATTGTAAGCAAGTTCCGTTGTACCCCATGCATATTCATCAGGAACAGGCGGTAAAATACCTCTGCAAGCTTTTTCAAATTCCAATTCTGTTAACGGTCGTAAACCGCACCAGTCAAAATATGCAGTCAAATCCGCCCAATTCAAATAACTGCATGCAACATAAGGAAAAGTTGTGCTGTAAACTCCTATTGATAATGAGATACCATATCTGTTTGATGAACCAAAATTAGAGTAGTGATTAGTTGCCTGGACTGCATTAATACAATTTAAGAAGTCCACAAATCCCTGCTGGCTTATTTCATACTTCATACAGTAGAATGCTTTATATCCTTTGGGAAAAGCTGCTGGAACAGGTCCCAGTTGGTCGCCGCCGTAAGTTGAAGAAGAGTAATACAAATTATTTGGTGTTGTTCCAACTGAAATTTCATTTTCACTAGTAACCGGGTAAGGTTCAGTAACGGAAGGGTATTTATAAAAAGCACTGTTTTCTGTTCCGCCGCTTCCTGCTGAAAAGCTTCCCTGGGGAACAAGTACATGCTCAATGGCAAATACCCGGATATCAATTGTTGCATTGTCATCTAAATTGTTAGACCCGTAATTCCACCGGAGCTGAACTCCTGTTTTGGAAAATGTACCTGTGCCGTCTGCGTCGCGGTAAATAAATACACCCATACCCGGATTTGTAGTTGCATTAAACGGCAGGTCAGGGTCAAGCAATCCCGGTGATATTGTGCTGCCAGGAGGATTTATATTCCCGGTATTATTCAGCCATGCATGATGCCATTGCCCCCCGGTTGTACGGTATTTTACAAAGACCCATGCAGCGTCCCGGTTATTCGGTCCGGAAGAAGTACGCCATGAGTTTTCCCAGCTTATATCAAATTTTACCATGATATAGTGCTCTGCAGTATTTTGACCTGTAAGACTGATATTGGAGAGAGATATATTGTTTGCATAAGAACTGTGATTAACTAACATAAACAAACAAATTAAAAGAACAGTTATTATAAGTTTCTTCATTGCTCGTATATTAAAGTTATAAAGCTTTATATTTTTATTTTACATTTCGTTCAATTTCCAGGAATTATTATTCAATATGATTTACATTTAATCAACTTTACTTTAAAAGGATCATTTTTTTGGTACTTTTAAAATTATCCGTTTCCATTGTATAAAAATAAATCCCGCTTGGGTACTCTGATGCAATCCATTCAACCTCATAGGTTCCGGCATTATGTTTCTGATTAACAAGCACTGCTGTTTCCTTTCCCATTACATCATATATAACCAGCTTGACATAATTGCTCATTGGTAATTGATAATTGATAATTGTTTTTGGATTAAACGGGTTAGGATAGTTTTGATACAATTTATAATTACCGGGAACAGTACTATTAATATTTTCAACTTTATTTGGTAACGGCCGCCGCCAAACAGGATTTATTGCAGTTATATTTACTGGCGAATAAGTTATTCTTTGCGTATTTGCACCGCTTGTATCCATAGTATAGATTTCCCATTTACCCGCTTCGTGAATGTCTGAGCCATATGCAAACATAGTGCCGTCGGGAGACCATTGTACACAAAATTCATAAGCACCGTTACTGGTTAATTGCCTCACATCCGTTCCATCGGATTTCATCTTATATATTTCCCAGTCGGTCATGCTGCTTCCGGTACCTGCACTGAATACTATTTCGGAACCGTCAGGGGAATATACTGGAAATCTCTCGTCAGCAGCAGTATTTGTTAATCTTTGTTCGTTAGTTCCGTTTGTATCGCAGGTAAATATATCATACCTGTTGTTAATTCTTTTAGAAGTGTAGATAAATTTCATACCGTTCCTGGACCACTTTGCCATAAATCCTTCAATACCGGTATAATGCTGGTTGCTTCCATCTGAATTCATTATCCAAAGTTCATCTCTCATGTTCTGATTAGGATATTTTCTTGTAAAAGAAATCCTGCTCATATCGGGTGACCAAACAGGATCAGTATCCCATACATTATTAACAAATGTTAACCTGGTTAATCCTGTGCCGTCATAATTAAAAGTAAATATTGACCATGTTGTGTTTCCACTTCCTATGTATCCTACAGCAGCGTACTTCATTGTATCGGGTGACCAATCCTGATGATTTAAACTAACCGGACCATCAATTATTTTTCTGTTATTTGTACCGTCAGCGTTGATACAATATATTTGCTTAATACCTGAAACTAACGGCTGATAACAATACGATATTACATTATTATTACTTTGAGAATAAACTTCAGGGATAAGAGATATGAAAATAAAAAAAGCAGCAGTAAAACATTTTGAGATGAAAATCGTTGTACGCATTTCTTCCCTTTCTTACACCCGATACTATTTTTGCAGTATCTTTTTTAACAGGTATAATCTTTTCAGGTATAACAGTTTAATACACCTGTGTTTTTGGTTTGGTTAAAATTAATCAGTTTAAATTAATTGAGTCAAATTAAAAATCGAACAGAATATAGTTTCCCGGTAAAGAGATTTGTTAGAGAAAGTAGTGTATTTACGAAATTTACAGCTATATCAATAAATAACCATAGTATCTCAGCTATTTTTCTAAAGATTAAAAATTTTATACTGCGAAGCTGCTGAAAAACCTAAAGGTCCGAAGGTCTAAGTGACTCCCTTAAACCTCCGGACCTTCTGATAAAAAATAATCCACTCTTATTTTACCAATATCGTAGAGCGGGATTGATTAAATAATTCACTCGAATTATTTAATCAATCCGGCAAAGCAGGAGATTTCAAAAGTAGTTCATGCGAACTACTTTATCAAAATCATTCTTTTTGTTTCTTTAAAACTTTCTGTTTGCAATCTATAGAAATACACACCGCTTGGAAATTCAGAAGCATTCCATTCAACTTCATATGTGCCTGATTTTAATTGTTCATTCACAAGAGTTACAATTTCTTTTCCCATCACATCGTATATAATAAGCTTTACAAAATTGCTCATTGGTAATTGATAATTGATAATTGTTTTCGGGTTGAATGGATTTGGATAATTTTGTGATAATGAAAATGAAGATGGTATTTCATTTGAAATATTCTGTTTACCGGTAAGACATACTGATGTTAAATTTCCGCCTGAACTTATAATTGGTGCAGGAGAGGTAACATTTGAATTCTGAGCTGTAACTGTTGGTGTTATCGAACGAAAAGCGTTTGTTGTTCCCAATACAGCGGTACGAGAAGTTGAATTAACGCAGGTATTACCAAAGGCATCAAGCTTGACGAAATATACATCATTACTTTCTCCGAAAGACAAAGTTTCGCCGGCAACAGCATACCCGCCGTCTGTTGTCTGGACGATTGTCCAGCCATATTCAGCACTATTTCCTCCGGTAGTTTTGCTCCATTGAACTGTCCCATTGGAATCAAGTTTTACAAGGTAGACATCATATAATCCCGTACCCAAAGAATCGGTTAAGCCGGATACTGCATACCCGCCGTCTGTTGTTTGTATGATGCATGCTCCCTGGTCATTATAAGCACCACCGATAGTTCTGCTCCATTGCACTGTTCCGTTGGAATCAAGTTTTACAATACACATATCGGCGTCCGTAGTACTAATACCATATTTATATCCGGTCATTGCATAGCCATTATCCGCAGTACGGATTAAAGATATACAATAGCCAATTCCGTCCATAATTTTGCTCCACTGAAGTGTTCCATCGGAATTTAGTTTAACTATGCAAAATTGTTTCAGGTAAGAACCTGCTACTGCATAACCGCCATCGGATGATTGAACTATGCTATAGGCAAGGTCATTTCCTGTTGAACCGATTGAACTGCTCCACTGCAAAGAGCCGCCTGAATCAAGCTTAACAACATACATATCATAATATCCCGGTGGTGAACCAAAAGATAGCGTAAAACCTGTCACGGCATACCCGCCGTCTGTTGTTTGTGTTATGGACAACGCAGTCTCAAGATATGCTCCGCCAATGGTTCTGCTCCATTGAACAGCACCGTTTACATCAAGCTTTACAATAAAGAAATCGTAATTTCCTGCTCCATATGATAATGTTGTACCTGCCACTGCATAACCGTTATCTGTAGTCCGGATAATGGAATTTCCCCCGTCATTTTTTATACCTCCAATAGTTTTTGTCCATTGAACAGCACCGTTTGCATCAAACTTTATAAGATATATATCATTAAATCCCGAACCGAATGAACTTGTAATACCGGACGTAACATATCCGCCATCCGCTGAAAGGGTTATTGACCATGCAACATCTGAATTTGTTCCTCCTATTATAGATTGAAATTGAGATTGGGGCTTAACGGTACCTGTAAAAATTAATATGGGAATGATGTTATAAAGCAAATTTATGCTTTTACAAGAAAAGAATTTGTATTTTTTCAGATTCATAAAATTTCCTTATTCTATTTATTCCGCATTCCGTATAAAAGCATAAATTTTAAGTTTAAATAGTTACTTACATAGTAATACTCAATGTAATAATCTCCGTGTGCTTATAGTTCCGGATAAATTATTGATGTATCATATGTTAAAAATTACATTAGAAGCCATTTTTTAGCTTATAAAAAAAATTCCTGTTTGAGATTGAATTCAAGCAGGAATTTATAATTAAAATAAAATCAATCTTATTTTATCAGCATCATTTTTCTTGATTCTGTAAAACCGTCAGCTTCTAATTTATAAAAATAAATACCGCTGGATAAATTACTCCCATCAAAATCAGCTTTATAAGTACCGGCATTTAATTTTTCATTTACTAATACAGATATTTCTCTTCCCATAATATCAAATACAGTCAGCTTAACATAAGAATTATATGGAATGCTGAATTCTATTTGTGTAGATGGGTTGAAGGGATTGGGATAATTCTGTTGAAGCGAAAAAGAATTTGGAATTTCAGAACTTAGATTTTGAATTCCAATAGGATGTACAGTTCTGAAAACACTGCTGCCATTGGTTCCGCAATAAAGGTAATTATTGTTATCGAATACAAGAGCATTAATTGAAGTATTGGTTAAACCTGTATTAATTTGGTTCCAATTGCTCCCATTATCAATTGATTGATAAACACCATTTTCACCAGTACCAACAAATATATTGCCATTACTGCTGAATATTATAACATTAACATTAGAATAAGTAAACGTTGACTGAGTCCATGTATTACCATTATCAGTTGAAATTAAAATACCTCCGGTGTCAAGCCCCGCATACACTACATTATTTGAGTCACTAGCTAAAACTTTCACTTTGCTAGAACTTAATGGGCTAGCATAAACTTGATTAAAACCAAAACCATTGTCAGTAGAACGAAAGATTTTACCACCGCCCGTACCGGCAAAAATTGAAGTTGTTGGATTAACTGAAAGTAGTGAATACACATTATTATTTGATAAAGTAATTTGTGTCCAGTTCCCGCCATTATCTATCGAACGTAAAATTCCATCTCCTAATGTTCCGGCAAAAACATAATCAAGATAGTTGACAGCCAAAGAATTGACTTCTGAATTAATATATGTATATTCTGTAGGAAGCATATCAAAATGATTACCTTCATCAGTCGATTTGCATATATATATTTCATTAAATATCGGTTTAATACTACCACCGTAAATAGAACCGAAAGAATTGTTTGCAAATGAATTATTTGGTAATCCTAAATCAATTAAGTAACCCCAATTCGAATCACTCCAATTTAATCCACCGTTTGTAGTACGGAAGATACCTGACCAATCAGTACCAGCACAAATGTAACTATTAGGACTTGTTTTTATTAAACTTTTTACATTTTGACCTGAAATACCTATTCCTATTATTTCGAAATTCATATCCTGATTTATGGATCTGTATAATGCATGGCTGGTTCCTGCATAAACGCGGCTATCAGCATTGTTAAATGCTATGGAATTTACATGATAACCCGGAAAATTATATGAATCGCTCCATGTACCTCCGCCGTCAGTAGATTTTTTAACTTGAGCAACGATACCAAAATATGACAATGATACCCCCGCAAATATAGTACCATTAGAATTAATGGTAAGAGCAGTTACCCATGTATCGGTTAATGTCATAATTGTCCATATACCTCCATTATTAGTTGAGCGATATACAGCACCACTTTGAAGATCATTTCCCGTTCCTATAAAAATATATCCGCTAACAGGATTGACAGCAATTGAATTAACATAAAGATTCGTCAAACCGGTATTGACCTGTGTCCAATTTTCTCCATTATTAGTTGACCTGAATACACCACCAACATGGGTTGCTGCAAACAAAACTCCACTGGAATTTACAGCAATTGAGCGGATATAGCGGAATGTTAAACCATTATTAACCTGAATAAAAGTTAAGCCGTTATCGGTAGAACGCAATATACCTGTTGAATCTGTTCCTATAAAAATATGCCCATTGGTATTTATTGACATTGTTCGTATAACGTTACAGGATATTGAAGTATAATTCCAGTTTGATCCGTCATTTGTTGAACGCAGTATTCTACTGCCGTTGTTGTCAAAAACTCCTGCGAAAATGTGACCACTGGAATTTACAGCTAATGACTGCACATTTAAATTAATAATACCTGTACTCAATAAAAATTGTTTCCAAAATCAGTTGATTTATATATTCCGGAACCTTGAGTTCCAACATATATATGCCCGCTTGAATTAATCAATACACATGGTACTTCACCACCGTATGGACCTAAAGATTGTACCCAACTTACTTGTGAAAATATCGGTTGTGATAGAATCAGAATAAATAAAGAGAATAGAAACAAATTTTTCATTTTATTAAAATTTGAAATTTTTCCTTGAAAGGTAAATTATTTAAGCAAAATCTTATTAGTTATTTTAAAAACTTTCTGTTCACAAACTATAAAAGAACAATCTTCCCTGGATATACTGCTGCAAATTTTAAAACGTACTGAATCGAAAGCAGTATGGCTTAGTGGTTTCGATGCAGAACAGTAATGTAAATCTGGATGCATTAATATAAGATTTGGGGATTGTTTAAACAATACTATAATATCAAAAATATCTAATGGGCACTTCTAAAAACTCCATTTAAAGGGTAGAAAAGACATTTAAAGGGTAGCATAGACAGTAATTTCGCCTTACACAAAAATGAAGAAACTACACATTTCAGTCCTGAGCGGAGTCGAAGTACAATAATAAAGATGATACAGAGAATCTTTGGTAGCTGATAATACAGAGTTTATATTCACCAAAATATTTCGAATCATTGTAACTATTGTCCTTCAACTCCGCTCAGGACTGCATTTACTGAAAGTGCGTAAGGTGTAATTACTGTCTGTGATTATAGTACAAAAATCAAACTTCTTATAAACGATTGAACTTAAAATTATAGTTTTTAGAAGTACCCATAAGAAATAAAGATGGTATCTTAATCACTCTTAAATTGACATCTATTCAAGGAGAGAGATTGTAATTTTTCACTTTATTATTGTAGAAAGATGTACAGCCCCTCATGAACTTTCTACCGTAAATAGATATTTTTATTGTAGAAATATCTGTTTAACTTCCGCAATAAGCGGGCTTTTGACCCTCTGTGAAGCTTATAATCATACATTTATGAAAATAAAAAACGGGCTGGTCTTATTTTTTATATTAACTTTACCAATTGTTATTACAGGGTGTTCTGACTGCGAAGACCTGGGTAATGAATCTATAGACAGAAATTTCAAGAACGAATCCGCTTTCAAATCTGCAAAGCAGGAAAATCCGCAAAATATTAATCTGTATGTCGATATCTCAGCCTCAATTCAGAATTATCTTGACCCTTCGGCAGGAACCTCCGGCGGAAAGCTGTATGAGAATTTCATCAGGAGCTTATTTGGTGCAAAACAGAATGCTACCATTAACCTGTGGGGATTTGGTGACAGCTTAATATATCTCGGGGACCAGAACAATGCCGTTGCATCATTGCTTGACAGAAAAACTTACAGTAAAAGCTCTTCAAGGATAAACCTTGCTTTCGATAAGATTGCTGCTGATACAACCAATTCACTCAATGTAGTATTAAGCGACGCAATTTATGAAGAGAACAAAGGTGTAGGAAATGCCTTCGGATTTCTTATAGGACCTTACTTTAAAAAAGAGCTTGATAAAAATAATATGTTTGCTTTAATAGCAGGCAGGTATTCATATTACAGCACGGTTTTGAAAAAAGTATTCCAGACTCCTTTATACCTTTTTGTATTCGGCAATCAGTCTTATCACAGTTATGTGAATAATAACCTTGTACCGCTTGGAGAAAATGCTTTTGTGCTTTCTCCAAACTATGATACAAGGGCAAGCATCAATATATCTCCCAATGCGGATATAATAATCAGCAGTGATAATTACAAAGGTGTTGAAGTGAATGATTACTCAATGCCCGTACAGTTTGATGTAAAGCTTGAACGGGGTTTGCCTAACGGGAAAATGCTGGAGAATGCAGAGAATGAAAAATATAAAATGAATGTTTACTTTACCAATTTCAGGTGCCTGAATGATATGCAGACAATGGATGAATGGAGAGAAGTAACCGACCTGAAAACAGACCTTGCAACGCGGTATTCGCAGGACAGCTCAAGACAAATATTGAATTTTAAATTCTCACGTTCATTTCCACAGGCAGAGTTTGCTTCAGTTTATAAATTTGTTATATCAAAAGAGCTCCCTTCGTGGATACTGGAAAAATATTCATCCGGTACACCCGAGGAAATGGAGAAAACGTACAGGTTCCAGGATTTCTTTACAACACTGCAGAATCATTTGAAAGAAAAACCTGTACCGCTGTTCACTTACTATATAATAGTGAAGTAAGGGTTTATAAGGTTTGTAAAGTTTATAAGGTTTGTAAAGTTTATAAGGTTTGTAAAGTTTATAAGGTTTGTAAAGTTTATAAGGTTTGTAAAGTTTATAAGGTTTGTAAAGTTTGTAAAGTTTATAAGGTTTGTAAAGTTTGTAAAGTTTATAAAGTTTATAAGGTTTGTAAGGTTTGTAAGGTTTGTAAGGTTTGTAAAGATGAATCCCGAAGGGATGACATTATAGTAGAATGATTCATCCCCCATGGAAAGAATCCCGAAGGGATGACATTATAACCTCTTTCCCAAATAGAAATTTGGGAAAGAGTGATATAGAATAATTTTATCATTATACAATATTATAAAAATAATTTATGAGATTTTTAGAAATACTGCTTAACTGGTGGGCGTCACGCCCATCAAATATATTGATACCCGGGACGGTTCCCGGCTCAATGGAATCCGTTTCGGTTCTTCCAAGAGAGTGGATGGAGCTTAGCTGGATTATGGTTATCGGTTATACTATTATACCTGTTATTATTTCCATATTTTTATGTTACATATTAACAAGAGCGCAGGGGAAACGCTTTTTGTTCAGGTGGTGGATATTTATGTTCCTTACTGCATTGGTAAATGCTATAATTATTTACACATTTTTATCTTCCACTACCTTTGCATCAGGTACGGCAGAAACAATGCTTTACTGGAAAATACCGACATTTATGGTGCTAAACCGGGCATTTGTGGGCTTTTGTCAAACAATTTTATATTATTTTTTGTTAAGCATATTGATAGTAAAAGTATTTGGGGGAATATTCAACTTTCCGAAGTTCAGGTTAAACCTGGCTTATCCATTTCCAAATTTATTTAGAGCTTAGGAGTATTATTTAAAATTTTTTTTAGATATCAGGAGTATTAGATAATTCTATGGCAAAATATTATGTAATGGCAATAGGCGGAAGCGGAGCATTGGCGGGTGAATCGCTTGTGCAGCTCTGTGCTGCCGGTTTTATGGGTAATGACGAAATCGATTTTATTATTGTTGACCCTGACCAGACGAATGAGAATGTTCAAAGGCTGCAGCAAACTATACTTAATTACAGGAAAGTCCGCTCTTCAATGAACCAGAAGCACTCAGTCCTGTTTACACCTGAAATTAAATACGAACCGGGTAATTTCTGGAATCCTAATGCAGGCGAAGAGAGCAATCTTGAAAATGGTATTTCGTACGTTCATCTCAACAGGGAAGATAATATTAAATACCGCTTGTTAACCAATCTTCTTTTTTCTGAAGAAAAAAGGAAAGAGAAATTGGATAAAGGTTACAAAGGCAACCCGATGATAGGAACGATATTCATGAAGGATATCGAAGAAGCGGAATTCTTCAAAGAGATGGCGGCTGAAGAAAATTTGAACCTGTTTGTGTTCGGTTCATTATTCGGCGGCACAGGTGCTTCGGGTATTCCTGTGATGGGAAAATCATTAAAGGATATGCGCCAGGAAAGAGGAAAAGGCTCGTATATCGGTGCATGCATAACATTACCGTACTTCAGTATTAAACAGCCGAAGGATACTCAGGAGAACGAGTTTAAAAAATATAATGTAAATTTACTGCCGGATTCACATAACTTTTTACCTGCAGTAAAATTTGCTATCCCTTATTACATTAATAAAGCAAAGAACAAAGAGAACGGTTACGATGCAATATATTTTGTCGGATGCCCTGATTCATTTGAAATGTCACAGCGTGATTTTGCAATAGGGGGCAGGGAACAGAAGAACAAGAGCCATTATGTCAACTTGTTTGCCGCAAGTGCATTCCTTGATTACGCCGCAAAAAGAAGTGATAATACAGGTGCAAAAGATACACAGTTCTTTGCGACATCTGTTAACCGTGAAGGTAATTGCCTTACTTTGAATAACCTTCCGAACGTATTAAATGAAGATAATGAAAGAAAGCTGGAAGTATTTTATGTGCTGGCAATTTATTACCTGAAATATTTCCTGAGCACAGGAAGGAATGAGCCTTCTGCCATGACATGGTTCTACCATGATAAAAAAGGCCTCGGCTTTAAGAATGATTTTTTCAATACCAGGTTTATTGAAGATTTCAGAAGCTACCTTGACAAATATCTGATATGGCTCGGACAATTACAGACAAACAGCATCGGGCTTGAGATGTTCAATACCAAATATTATAACGGTGATGCCGATGCAATAAACCTGGAATATTACGAAGATGAATTGATAGGCAGATATTATTTAAACCGTCCGAATCCCAAGAAGGGCTTTTTGGCTGCACCGGTAAGGATGGAGACAATTAACACATATATGAACGACGCCGTTGACCATATTGAAAAGACAGATTATTACCAGAAATTCCTTGATACACTGCATTTAGGTTCAGAACACTTTATCAATAAACATTATTTAAAAAAGTAGTAAGCTATGCCGAATAAAACCCTATTATTTGAGTTTGACCCTACAGGAACTGAGGGCATAAATATTTCATATCCTAACGAATGGAATAATATTAATAATAATGTATCTGTCCTCACAAATATTAAGTTTAGTGATGATATAGATAAAAAAAACAAGCTTGATGTGAAATCGATCCCGTCACCATTTGCCAGGATGATACTGTTCAGGAATGCATTTGAAGACGAGCATTTCCCGGTTGAGATGAAAAAGGATATACTGGAAGATATACTTGATGCTATGGAGTTTATTTTTCTATACAAGACAACGTACTTTGAGTATAAGCTAAAGTTTGCAAAGATAAACTTATCCGAATATAAGTCTTTATCATTAAACCAGGTTCACAAGAAATATTTAAAGACACTAAACGACCTTGCTGAGACATATTACAGGGATGAAGATGATGAAGAAAGCAAGAAGTACAATACAATGGATGTTTTTTTCATTGATATGGGAAATGATAATTACGATACAATAATAGCAGGTACATCTCCGTTTACGGCATTTTTCACACCTGAGAAAATAAACATTAATATTCCCGGCTTCTTTGAATTTGAAAGGGACAGGTTCGGAATATTAAGAAGGAAAAGGAAATCATTTTCGGAGCGGAATATTTATTTCCTGAAATATTTGCAGGGATTTTATAAGAACCTTCCCGCATCAGCCAAGCATTTCAAAAAAGAAATAGAGTACTTATTCAGAACATCTGCCGATATAAACCTTGATAAGGTTAGGATACCTGCAATAACAAATGAGCTGAAGGACAGTGAAGCAGGCGATACAAAGAAGATAGAAATAATACCCGGTTTATTTTACGACATATTTGATGAGCCGCTTGTTATAAACAGCTTTTATAAGCTCCGTCCCTCTTTAAGACCCGGAAGTACGGTTGAAGAACGTGACCTCCCGCTTGTGCTTGTAAGCAATAACACAAGCTATGAATATTATGAAGGTGTAAGGTTCCCCGATAACTGGGACATGGTTCTCCATAATGCAGTGGCAAATGATATTGAAAGGAAATACCTGCCGGGTTCAATAAAGAAATACCCGTGGATGGCACCGGTATTTGATTTCTTCGAAGAAAAATTAATTAAGCTTCCGCATCCGCTTGATACTATTAATATGTTCGACGGGCAGAATGAGGACAGGAATAATTTTCAGTACATGATACCTTTAACTGAAAGATACTTTAAGTATTTTAAGCCGGAGGATATTGAAAATTATATGAGCTACAGGATAATAAGCTGTTCGGATAAAAACATAAATTCTGACCAGGTAGAGTTCCTGCTGAGAATTCCGGTAGATGGAATTGACGGCAACCCTGACTTTATAACCGTGAAAAAGATATACAGCGGTGAAATGATAAATTATTACAGCTTTGAGCAGGATACAAAGACGAGAGTTGTAACAAAGAAAGGTTTGTATTCAGCGTTGTGGCCTGCTATTATGAACAGCCCCGAGAATCCGCAAATTGAAAATTATTACATTATTCAATATGAAGATTTGAATCCACTGGACTCAATGTGGAAAGGAACAAGATTTTTCAATTACAGCAGGTCAGGCAATAAAGAACAGCTGCAGGAGATTAAAAATACAAAGAACCACATGTCAGATATCCTAATTACCAACAGGAATGCATCGACAAGAATATATTCAATAAAGTATGCACCGGAGCTGATTCAGATGATACGCCCCACAGGTGAAAAGGGTTTCTTCCTGCCCAGGTTTGACAAGAGCTATACAAACATACAGGCAAGTACAAAGGAAATGCTTGTCGGCATAGATTTTGGTACTTCAAATACCGTTATTGCATTTAAGAGAGAAGAAAACGATATTAATCTTCTTCCCATTGATGAAAAGAACTTCAAGAAATTCTACGGCAACAGGCTGGAAGAATCGGGTGAAAAAGAATTTGAGAGAACAATCAATATGTTCTTTGTGCCGATGAAATACGGTATAGAAGTTGACGGCAAAGGATTTGAGGGAAAACCGTTTTCAACAGAAGTATGCTATCTTGATTCGAGAGAAGCACTGACCATACCTATACTTCACAGCAATATTACTTTTAAACGTGAGATACCAAGCGACATAAACAACGAGATAAAAACAAACCTCAAGTGGTCTGCAAATGACCTCAGGAATAAGGAATTAATCAGGTTGTTTTTCAATGAGCTGAAAGCCATAGTAGAGAAGCAATCGGTTGAAAAAGGTATTCCCGTAAACAAAATTCAATACAGGTATTCTTTCCCATTATCATTTGATGAGGACCAGAAGCAGAACCTGACAGCAATCTTCAAAAGCTTTAATGAGTTTGGAAGCCCGATAGATGAGAGCCAGTGTGCAGCAAAATATTTTACATATTCGGAAGGAAAAGGATTCAGCATAAGCAATCCGACTCCAGCGATTACAATTGATGTAGGCGGCGGTACATCCGACATTGTTGGCTATATGCGGAATGACACAATGTTCAAAAGCTCGGTTATTTACGGCGGGCAGGATATTTTTAACGATATTATTAAAAATAATACAATTAATAACCCGTTTGTAGTCAGCTTAAGAAATTACCTGCTTAACCTGGCACAGAAAGATAATGAGCTGAACTTCGTTTATGATAAGAGAATATTCGATAAATACAGAGACAGCCACAGCTTATTCTCTTACATAGTATCGAAGGAAGAATTTAAGAAAGCATATCTTGATATTCACAACACCGAATTTTATAAATATTTCCGGTTAACAGTATTGTATTTCTATTCTGCATTGATATATTATGCTGCATTGAATATAAAGCGTTATTTCAATGAAAAAGGCGAAAACATTGATGAAATTTCCGAAATAAGAATCGGCATAGGTGGGAACGGCTCAAAGCTGCTTGAGTGGATTTGCAGGGGAGAGAACTGGGATGTTTATGCAAAAAGAAATCCCCTTTATATGAATTTCTTTAAAACAATATTCGCAAATGCTCTTGAGCTAAGCGACACAAGCAAAGAGAAATTAATTCTCACCCTTATACAAAGCTCAAGACCCAAAGAAGAGGTTGTAAGAGGATTACTGATACAGGATAAAGATGCAGAAAAGATAAGCAGTAAAGCATTAAATTCACTGTTCACAGGTGAAAACCTCGTGACGGAAGATTCAAAAATAAATATTTTTGATGATTACGAAGTAATAACGAGAAGCAATTATTCAAGGATAAGATTTGAAAATTTTGAGGGAAGTGAAATATATAAATTCAACAGCATATTTATCAATAATTTCTCACGCTTCGATAAGGAAATGAGCAGTGATTTTAATAAAATATATATTAATAAATTTATTAATATATTGAATGACATAAATAAAGACAGGTTGATTTCTGAAGTAAACCTGATTATAAGCAGTTACTTTGCCGCAAAAGATGAATTTATCCAGAACTATAATAATTCGTATTTCATGACAGAAGTAAAAGGATGCCTGGAAGTAATTAAAAAACGGCTGGAAGATGATGATTATTTAGGGAATAAGATATAATTATCAACTTAAATTTTTTTAAAACATGAGTAAGAAACTTTTATACCTAATTTTAATTTTATTATCTTCAATAAATTTTTTGTATTCTCAAACCGGGGATACATTGAAAAAAGACTCACCGGATACAATACGTGTAAGCATGAATGAGAAGATTAACATGCTTCAATTATCCCTTGACTCTTTATCGGTAATTCAGAATTCATATTTTAGCAGGGTTGCTTCACTTGAGGAAACAATAGCCGGTTACAATAGGAAGATGATGATTGCCTACGGGCTTGCAGGGCTTGGCATTTTGCTTGCGTTAATATCTTTTTCGTATACACGTTCAAAGGTTAGGGCATTAAAAGACAGGATATATGCTGCTTCTCACAGGCGTGACCTTGAAGATTTCGAAAAGAAATATTATGAAAGTAAAAAAAGGCTTAATGAATGCATCGAGGACCTGAGCGAAAGATATAATATACTTTATACCGAATTTCATAAAACAAAAGAAGTTCTTGTTAACGAAATTACTGCACTTAGCTTGAAAGTAGATGCTTCTTCATCATTGACGCAAAGCATAGAATCGAGTGCAAGAATGCAGGAAGCAGTTATAAGCAAACAGCATGAAACGGAAACATTAGGCAAGCCGAAAACATATCTCGTAGAGTATTTTGTAGATAACGGTGAAATAAAATTTAAAGAAACAAACTCCGGCACACCCTTTTATATGGACCAATATGACGACAGGGCTGAATTGACCGTAAATGAATCGACATATGCTCCTTCAAATTATTCCGAATCAATTCAAAAGTGCTTTAAAGTGAACGGTGAAATGTCCGGTAAATACAGGAATAAAAGACCTGCACTGTGCAGTTTTGACGGGAATTTGAATACATGGAATCTGATTCAAATGGGTGAACTTGATGCTTTATAAATACGAAATTGCAGCTGATTATATTTATTGAAATATTATTTGCACCAATTAAATTTAAGTTAGATACTAATGATATTATTATCTCATCCGTTTGCCTTGCTGTTTTTTGCTTAATATTAGCTTTATATTTTAAACGCCTTTTAAAGACAGGCAATAACCAGCTTGCCGAAAGGTTTGAAAAATCGAACATGGATTTTATTTATTCTATCAATTCTGTTTTAGTTGACCATGCTTCATTTTCAAACAAGCTTCTGAAAAATTACGGTGACTCTCCTTCTGAATATTTGGAAAATATCTCACGTGACTCAAAAACCATTTTTGGTTTTGCCGCACATTATAAGAATGAGTTTATACAAAATCGGAATATATTTTATGAGCTAAATAAATACAGCTATTCATCATATAAATTACTGAAGGATAACTATATTGATGAAATGAGAAAAGCTGTAACTACTTATAAATATTACGACTTGGAAGCATCGTTAATGAAAGAAAAAATTGTATTGTTAATTAAGCTTTCAAATTTTAATTCGGAATCGATAAGTAATTCCAAAAGCATTGACCGTTCGGGTGAGATAAAGCAATTAACAGGGAAGCTGGAATTATTAAAGAACTATCTGGACAAATATTCATATTTGATTGAAACATCATATTCAAATTATGAAACTCTCGGAAACTTAAAAATAGATGACTTGCGGTATGAAGTTCAGTTGATAATACAGCAGCTGTTTGATACATACCATAATTACGGCAATACTATTTATTCACTTCTTAACAGGTATTATTCTCAATTAAACATATCGCTCACTGAATTTTACAGCAGGAGCGATGAATATGTTAAGCAGTTAAGCTATCATAAGCTGGTTTCGGAAATAAGAAAGAAAAAAGATATAGATGATAATGCTCAAATAGTGCTGGTAAATGTAATACAGGATTACAGGGATATCATTGCTTTAAGATCAAATGATTCAAAGGCGGATTTTTACATTTTAAAAATGAGAAATGATATTAATCTTTACCCGGTCAATGTAAAAAGCGGAGATCTTTATATTGCATTTGACCTCGATGTAAGCAAAGGTACAAATAAGGTAGATTCATTGGAACCCGCGGTATGCAGGAAAATAAGCGATAAAGAATATAAAATTATTAATAAAGGAATTATAAGGTTTTTATAATATGACAACAGGACAGATATTGTTATCAGGTTTAATTATTGCAGTAATCGGGATAGGATTATTTACTTACCTGAAATACATCATCAGTAAGCAAAACGAATTATTATTGAGCAGGTATGAAGAAAACAACAGGCAAATGGCGGAATTGTTTTATAAATTGTTCTACGATTTTCAGCATAACTTAAACAAGAATTATGAAATATTCCGGCTTTCTATAATTGAACAAACTGATTTACTGGGAAAAGAAACTAACAATTATTCTGAAACAATACACAGGTTTGCTGCTGTTATAAACGAGCTGTCATCAAAAACAACTGACCTTATTGATGTGAATAAAGGATTCATGCGGGAGCTTAAAGAAGTTTCATTCAAAGAGCTTGCAAGAACTAATGAATCACTTGCATTCACAAGAGATACATTCAAAGATATGGAAACATCCTTTAATAAAAGCTCGGAAGCAACGCTTGAGCTGTTAAAAGGATTACACACTGTTCAGCAGGTATTTTCTCAATCGGAGAAGAACCTGGAAATAATCACTGAGCTGAATAATAACACAGATGAACTTATAAAGCGGTTCAAGGAAGCTGTAGTACAAATGGAGCTTGTTTCACGTTCAATTGCCTCAGCATCCGAGAACAAAGTCCAGCCGATACTTGATGAAATGCGTAACCTGCTTCCGGCAATACGTGAAGATGCTTCCAAAGTATCATCCGAATTGTTTGCAAGATTCAGTGACTCGCTGGATGAGCTTCAGAAAATATCAATTGAGCTTAATAAAATTTCAGCTCAATATAATATGCTCTTAAGCGGCAACAGAAGAGACCCTGTAACAGGGGAGTTTATGTCATAACAAATCATATCCTGCAACAAAACGCTTATTTGAAGACTGCCATTTTAAACAGGAAAATAGCAGCAGGTATAATAATATCTAATCATTCTGTAAATTTCTTTCAATAAAAAAGTAATCTTATATACTCAGTTTTATATAGAACAATTAAAGAGATTTGTATGTTTTTTAAGACTAAGGAACAAGGTCTCATATTTTGTGTGAGTTCTGCTTATTATTTTTTATAAGTCAAAAGAAATAATAAGTTTAAAAGCTCTTTTTATAAAACAGGTAATATTAAGTATTATAACTCCGCGAAAATTATTAAGTAAGATTTGCGGTACAGTTATTCAGGATGTTACAGCGACGCACGATATAACAAATATAGAATATTTCAATATGTCATGTACGTCATTATGCCGCCATATGTGTCAATTAGCTATTTATTCTTCCACACCTGAAGGGTTTATTAATGCAAGATAAATTGATGCCTGCAGATTACTTTTAAGACCGGGCTGTAATTATTCAAAACTTAAAGTATAAACCTGCAATATAATTCTGATTTGGTGATATTGGCACATTCCTTGAGGATACAAACTTGTATTTATTAAATAATTTTCAAATAAAGTGAGGTATTTTTTATGAATAGAGTAAAACGTATGATTATGTATCTGCCCCCCTTAGCGATGCTGTTTATTACAATTAACGTTTTCTCCCAGATTGATGATGAGTCAATTAACAGGGACAGTCTCCGCCTTAGAAACGATACAACTTATATAAGAGATTCCATGAAAATAAATGATTCACTCGATAACCGTGACAGGTATAAACGCGATTCAATTGATTTGAGAGACAAGGATATTGAACGCGACACCCCTGATTTTAAGAAAGATTATAAAGAAGAAAATAAGCTTGACGGAGGAAACTTTTTCGACCGGAAATTGTATGACAGGGTCAATAAAATAAGGTATTTATTTTACATCCCATCGCTGAAAATCAATTTATTTGAAAATAAAATTATGTTTTCAGAACTAATAAGAGGAAATTTTGATTCATTTTTTAATTAACAGCATTTTCTAATAAAGATATATCAAAACTATTTAAGGGGGGTTCATCATGAGCGGAAAGGAGTTATTTGAAGAAGAAAACAGGTATAAGAACGAATATTCTGATGATAATTTCGACATACTGGATAGCATCCAAAATGCACCGGACGAAGATTTTGATGACAGTTCAAGGCTTGACGAGAAAAACGAATACACCGATGATAACGATTTGAATATAGATGAATTAGATGAAGATTTCGATGATGAAGACGATGACGATATGTTTTAAGCTTTTTTAATTCAAAACAGGACTATATTCTTTCTTATCAAAAAGAATATAGTCCTGTTTTTTTATATAATATAACGGAAATAATTATGCCTGATATAATGAACAGGAAAACCGGGCAGGATGTATTAATAGAAGCAAACTGGAAGAACCTGCTCCATATTACTTACAAAGCGGAACAAAAACATTTTCTGAAGATAATACCGCCGGGGCTTGAAGTTGATAAATTTCATGGTGATTCATATATCACCCTTGTTGCTTTTGAGTTTACCGATACAAAGGTTAAAGGGATACCGGTTCCTGTGTATGGTAGTTTTCCCGAAATCAACCTGAGATATTATGTAACAGACCGCAAAAGAAGCGGTGTCGTATTTATTAAGGAATTTGTGCCAAGGTCGGCTATCGGGCTTGCGGCAAATACTTTATATAATGAGCATTACAGCATAATTTCTATGGAAACTAATACCAACAAAACAAATGATTACATTAATATTTCCCATACTTTCCGGGTTGATAATAATGAATATTCAATTTCCGCACTTGCCGAAAAAAGAACAACTACACCGCAGGAAAATACACTGGAGCATTACATAAAGCAAAAAGGATGGGGTTTTGGAAAAACACCTGATGGGGACAGGTTATCTTATAAAGTTGAGCACACAGTATGGGAATTATATCCGGTAATTGAAACTAAACTTAATATTGATTACGCCAAAGTATTTGGAGATAACTGGAGTTTTTTAAATGATGAACAACCATATAATATTCTTCTTGCAAAGGGTTCTCCGGCGAAGATTTACATGTACGATGTAGAGAAATAGCTTAATAGGTCACCTTACGCAAAAGAGTAATCATAAGGTAAGATTTTGTTTTTGTATTTAATTTCAGTTCATGTCCTCACCCCCCTGATAGATGTCGGATTTCGGATTGCCAATTGCGGATTGAAAAGTTTATACCGGCTCATCAGATTTAAGGGCTTCAACACAAAGTGCACACCTGCCTGCTGCAGGCAGGAAGAACACAAAGTTCACCAAGTCCTGCTTTTTATATTTTTATTGTATTTCTTTGTGTTCTTTGTATCCTTTGTGAACTTTGTGTTAAGGCTATAAACCATGCAAACTTGGATAATCTGTTTAATATGTGATTTTATTGTGAAAATATTTTAACTTTTCGTTCTCATCTTAGTTTTTTAAAGTGCAAGCTTTTCAATCCGCAATTGGCAATCCGAAATCCGAAATCAATTGGGGGTGAGGACATGAACTGAAATTACCTGCATATCTCTTTCAGTAACAGAAAGATTTATGATTTGCGTAAGTTGACTTAATAGGTATAAATACTGATTTTAAAAAATGGGTATAATATCTACTTTTTCATTGTTTTACAAATGAGTATTTTTGTATAGGGGAAAGTATGAAGTCTAACCGTAAAATAACAGTTAGAGTATATTGCGGCGTTATGAAAAGTTATTGCAATGTTGTGTACGAATTCGAGACAATAACTACGAAATTGGGACGCAAAATCTCAGGACCAAAAGGTTACTACTGTGAATTAAAAAACAAAGCACAGTCATCCGGCATTGTTGTTGAGAACACATGCGGCTGCGGACAGCAGTATATCAAGTTTTTGAAGAATAAAAATATTAGTCCGAAAATATTAGACGAAAACCGGAGTAATGGGGTAAAAGTACCTGATGAAAACGATATTGATACAAACAAAAGCAAAAGCAATATAATCCACAATGACAAGCACTCCCGTTAAACCTGCATTTATTTCTTATTAAATACTGAACTTTGATGTGTAAAAAATGATTATTATTTCATAATCATTTAGTTATATTTGTAAAAAAATTGCGTTATTAAGAATTCAACCATAAGATTTTATATAAACTTACCAAAAATGCCAATATCAGATAAAAAACAAGATAACCTCGATATATTATCAGTCAATACCATCAGAACATTATCAATGGATGCAGTTCAAAAAGCAAAGTCAGGACACCCGGGAATGCCAATGGGTGCTGCTCCTATGGCTTATGTTTTATGGACAAAATATATGAGGTTCAATCCTTCAAATCCCGAATGGCTTAACAGAGACAGGTTTATTCTGTCTGCAGGTCACGGATGCATGCTTCAGTACAGCTTGCTGTATTTAACCGGGTACGGTCTCACACTTGATGATATAAAGCAATTCAGGCAGTTCGGAAGCAGGACACCCGGACATCCGGAATTAAACCACACACCGGGTATAGAGGTAACAACCGGTCCGTTAGGGCAGGGTTTTGCCAATGGTGTCGGAATGGCCATTGCTCAAAAATTTATTGCTGAAAGATATAATAAACCCGGTTACGATATTTTTGATTATAACATCTATGCAATTACTAGTGATGGTGATATGATGGAAGGTGTTTCTTCGGAAGCTGCTTCAATAGCTGGATTTCTGAAGCTTGGAAACCTGGTCTATTTTTATGATGATAATCATATCTCAATAGAAGGCAGTACAGACCTTACTTTTACGGAAGATGTTTCAAAACGTTTTGAGGCATACGGATGGCATGTGCAGTTTGTTGAAGATGGAAACGATATTGAAGCACTTTCTGAAGCACTTAAAAATGCAATTGCCGAAAAAGACAAACCTTCATTAATCCGTGTAAGAACTCATATAGCATACGGCAGTCCGAATAAACAAGATACTGCTGATTCACATGGCTCTCCATTGGGGGAAGATGAAGTTAAGCTTACCAAAAAAAATCTTGGATGGGACCCCGGTAAATATTTTTATGTGCCTGATGAAGTGCTTGCTCATTTCCGTGAAGCAAAAGAAAAAGGTAAACAGCTTGAGCATGAATGGAAAGAATTATTCGTAAGCTACAAAAAAGAATATCCGCACCTTGCTGAAGAACTTGAAATGCTTGATAAACAAAACTACAGGAATAAGGAAAATGATAAGTTTACCGAATGGAAAAAACATCTTCCGGTTTTTAAAAAGGAAGAGGGCTCTTTGGCAACAAGGCAGGCATCGGGAAAAGTTATTAATGCAATTGCAGATTATCTGCCTGCATTGATGGGCGGCTCTGCTGACCTTGCACCATCAACTGATACGTTGATAAAAAATTCCAAATCATTTGCTCCTGGCAGTTACAGCGGAAGAAATATGCATTTCGGCGTAAGGGAGCACTCAATGGGTTCAATACTAAACGGAATGGCGGCAACAAAAGGAATAATTCCTTATGGTGCTACATTCCTTGTATTTTCCGATTACATGCGTCCGCCAATACGGCTTGCCGCAATTATGGGACTTCGTCCAATCTACGTTTTTACGCATGATAGCATTGGGCTTGGAGAAGATGGGCCGACACATCAGCCGGTAGAGCAGTTAATGGCTCTGAGATTAATTCCGAACATGACTGTAATAAGACCTGCCGATGCGAATGAAACATCCTTTGCATGGAAAGCAGCTATTGAACATACCGGCGGTCCGGTTGCAATTGTTCTGACACGGCAGAAACTTCCAATAATTGACAGGGATAAATATGGTTCTGCTGAGGGTGTAACCAAAGGTGCCTATATATTATCAGATATAGAGGGAAATAACGGTAATATAGACCTTATCTTAATTGCAACAGGCTCTGAAGTTACACTTGCACTTGGGGTAAAGGATAAGCTTCAGGAGGAAGGAATTAATGCAAGGGTTGTCAGCATGCCTTCGTGGGAATTATTTGAAAAACAGGATGATGATTACAAGGAAAAAGTGCTTCCGTCAAATATCAGGAAACGTCTTGCTATTGAAGCGGGTATACCGGCAGGCTGGAGAAAATATGTAACAGAAGAAGGAGAAGTATTTGGAGTTAATAAATTCGGGGAATCTGCTCCGGGTGAAGTTGTAATGAAAGAGTATGGCTTCACAGTAGAGAATATTTTATTAAAAGCTAAAAAATTAGCAGGTAAGATTGAAAAAGAAATTCCGGTTAAATAAAATTTAAAAATATTATTCCTTTTATAATATGAACACATTAGCAGCATTAACTGAGTGCGGTCAGAGTATATGGCTGGATTATATAAGGCGTCAATTTATAAGATCAGGCAGCCTTTTGAAGCTTATTAAAAATAACAGCTTAAGAGGAGTAACATCGAATCCGAGTATTTTCGAAAAAGCAATAGCAGGAAGCACAGATTATAACAATTCGATTAGAAAACTGGCAAAACAAAAAAAATCAGCTGATGAGATACTGCAAAGCATAATTATTGAAGATATAACTGCGGCTGCAGATATGTTTAAGCCTGTATTTAAAAAAACAAAAGGTAATGACGGTTTTGTAAGTATTGAAGTTTCACCTGACCTTGCAAGAAAAACAGAAGCAACAATAGAGCAGGTAAAAAAGCTGCATAAGATTATCAAACAGCCGAATGTAATGATAAAAATTCCCGGAACTGAAGAAGGAATTCCGGCAATTGAGGAATGCCTTGCCGAAGGCATTAACATTAATATCACGCTGCTTTTTTCGATAGAGCATTATGAAAAAGTTGCCGATGCTTATTTTAAAGCACTTGAAAGAAGGGTAGCAGCAGGAAAGAACATTGATAATATTAATTCCGTTGCAAGTATATTTATAAGCAGGATAGATTCAAATATTGATTCAAAGCTGGAGAAAATTATCGCGTCTGAAACAGACAATGAGAAAAAAAAGAACCTGAAAAGATTGCCGGGAAAATTCGGAATTGCAAATTCCAAATTAATATATCAAAAGTTTAAGGAATTATTCGAAAGTGACAGGTTCCGTGAGCTTGAAAAACGCGGGGCAAAAAGGCAGAGGGTTCTTTGGGCAAGTACTTCTACCAAAAATCCAAGGTACAATGATATTATGTATGTGGAAGAATTAATCGGACCTTATACAATTAACACAATGCCGGTCGAGACAATGGACGCTTTCCTGGACCATGGCAAAGTTAAAACCACCGTAGAAGATAACATCGAAGAAGCAAAAGAAATTGTAAAACAGGTGGAAGAAGCAGGTATAAGCATTGAACAGGTTATGAAGGAGCTTGAAGATGAAGGTATAGAAAAATTCGATAAGTCATTTGAAAGCCTGCGGAATTGCATCGAAGCAAAAAGGGAGTCTGTTATTGACGGCAATTTTAAAAAGCAAAAATTTTCATTAGGCAAATATGCAGGCAGGATAAATAAAGATATAAAAAAATTAAGCCGTGAAAATTTTTCAGGGAGAATCTGGAAAAAAGATGCAGCGTTGTGGATGAATGGTAAGCATCAGAGTGTAATAAAGAACAGGATGGGCTGGCTTAACTTATTTGATATGATGAGGGAAAAAATCCCTGAAATATACTTACTGGCAAATACTCTGAAAGATAAAGAATACCGCCACGCAGTTCTTCTTGGTATGGGCGGAAGCTCTTTGTGCCCTGAGGTTTACCTGAAAACTTTTGGCATTAAATACGGATATCTGAACATGCATGTTCTTGACAGCACCGACCCTGCTGCAATTGAAGCTGTTGAAAGTATTTTGGAGATAGATAAGACAGTTTTTATTGTCTCAAGCAAATCGGGTACAACATTAGAAACAGCTTCATTATTTAAATACTTTTATGATAAGGTGGAAAAACTTAAAGGAGAATGGGCAGGGGAGAATTTTATTGCAATTACAGACCCGGATACTTCTCTTGAAGATCTGGCATATGAAAAAAGGTTCAGGCATGTTTTTATAAATCCTCCAGATATCGGCGGCAGGTATTCAGCATTATCGTTTTTTGGGGCAGTTCCGGCAGCTCTTATTGGCATTGATATTTATACTTTAAATGAGCGTGCCGACAGGATGGCTAATGCGTCGGAACCATGTGTTGAGCTTGAAGAAAATCCAGCGGTAACCCTGGGAATTACACTTGCTGACCTTGCAAAATCGGGGAAAGATAAGGTAACCTTTATTATATCACGTGAGATAGCCGCTTTTGGTACCTGGGTTGAACAACTGATTGCAGAAAGCACAGGGAAAGAGGGAAAGGCAATTATTCCTGTTGACGGTGAAGAATTGGATGAAGTAAAGACTTATTCAAAAGACAGGGTGTTTGTGCATTTGAAACTTGGTGATAATGATGATGGAAATACAAATAAGATAAATGCACTGAAACGTGCCGGTCACCCGGTTATTAATATCCATTTAAATGATGAGTGGGACCTTGCTGAAGAATTTTTCAAATGGGAATTTGCCGTTGCAGCTGCAGGAGCGTTAATGGATATTGACCCCTTTGATGAACCCAACGTTAAAGAAAGTAAAGACAATACGGGCAAAGTATTAGAACATTACAGGCAAAACGGAATACTTCCCGTTCCTGAACCTGTATTAACGGATGGCAATTTCAGTATTTATTATGACAAGAAAACCACAAAAATAAAAAGAGCTTCGGATGTCCGCGATGTATTCAAATCATACTTCAAGCTTTTGGGAAAAAGTGATTACGTAGCATTGATGGCATTCATACAGCAAACCGAAAAAACATATTCGACTCTTGAAAAACTCAGGAATGCAATAAAAGTGCGGACTAAGTCAGCAACAACTTTGGGTTACGGTCCAAGGTTTTTACATTCAACAGGGCAAATGCATAAAGGCGGTCCAAATACATTTATGGGAATTCAAATCACTGCCGATGATGCTATAGACCTTGTAATACCGGGAGAGCCATATTCATTCGGTACATTAAAACGCGCACAGGCAATCGGTGATATGCAATCATTAATAAAACATAAAAGAAGAGTGGTTAATGTGCATATTAAAGGTGATATAGATGCAGGGCTTATTCAATTGTATGAGATAATATTAGATTCATTGCCAAAATAAACCTCACCCCCGACCCCTCTCCACTTGGAGAGGGGAGATTGGATTGATTAGAAATCCCGAAGGGATGATATCATAGTAGCAAGATTGTTCGGCGAAGAAAAAGAATCCCGAAGGGATGATATTATGGTAGCAAGATTGACAATGGAACGAAAGAATCCCGAAGGGATGACATTATGGTAACAAGATTGACAATGGAACGAAAGAATCCCGAAGGGATGACATTATGGTAACAAGATTGACAATGGAACGAAAGAATCCCGAAGGGATGATATAATGGTAGCAAGATTGACAATAGAACGAATGAATCCCGAAGGGATGATATTATGGTAGCAAGATTGACAATGGTACGAAAGAATCCCGAAGGGATGATATTATAGAAAAATCTTCAAACAAGAGTTGAAAAAAAACATTTTCCGGAGGAATAAATGAAATTAGGGATAATAGGACTTGGAAAAATGGGCGGTAACATGTCTGAAAGATTGTTGAAGGATAAGCATGAAGTGGTTGCGTTTGATCTGAATTTAGAAGCTGTAAACAATGTTGTTACTCTTGGTGGTATCAGTGCAGAATCTGCTGAAGAGCTGGTCAAAAAATTAGAATCACCGCGGGTTATTTGGATGATGGTTCCGGCAGGTGCTCCTGTTCAAAATACAATTGATAAGCTTGTTCCGGTTTTAAATAAGGGTGATATAATAATAGACGGCGGTAATTCCAATTACAGGGATTCACGTCTCAGGGCTCATTACCTCAAAGAAAAAGAAATATTTTATCTTGATGCAGGTACAAGCGGCGGTATCTGGGGATTAAAAGAAGGTTACTGCATTATGGTCGGAGGGGAAGAGAATGCCTTTAAATACTGCGAACCGATTTTCAAAACACTGGCACCTCCCAATGGTTATTTGTATACAGGTCCAAGCGGTTCAGGGCATTATGTTAAGATGATACATAATGGGATTGAATATGGACTTATGCAGGCATACGCCGAAGGTTTTGAAATAATGTATAATTCAGATTATGATATAAAGCTAGGCGAGGTTGCAAAGCTCTGGGAACACGGCAGTGTTGTACGTTCGTGGCTGCTGGAACTATTAGCTGATGTTCTTGCGAATAATAACAAGCTGGAGGATATTAAAGCATTCGTTCCGGATTCAGGTGAAGGAAGATGGACAGTATGGGAGGCAATTGAAAAGAATGTTCCGGCACCAATCATAACTAATTCATTGCTTGTACGTTTGCGTTCAAGGCAGGAAGAGCCATTCGGTGCAAAAATCCTTGCAGCTCTGAGAAATGAATTTGGCGGTCATGCTGTTAAGAAAAAAGATTGATTTATGGAAAAAAATTATATTCATTCCACTGAAACCTTAGGTCTTGAAAGTGAAAGACACTGTGACCCGTGCATTGTTGTTATTTTTGGTGCAACCGGAGACCTGACCCGCAGAAAATTAATGCCTGCCTTATATAATTTATACAGGAACGGCTTTTTAGCTGAAGGTTCTATTATTCTGGGTTCTTCAAGGACTGAATATAATGATGAACAATTCAGAGAGGAAATGAGAAAAGCTATTGATGAATTTGGTACAGATGATGAAAAGAATGACCCGGGGTGGGATGATTTTGCAAAGGTACTGTTCTATATCAGTACAGACGTAAGAGATTCTAGTGCTTACGGACAGTTAAAGCAGAAAATTGAAGAACATGAAAGATCAGGCCAATCTTGCGGTAACAGGTTATTTTATTTTGCAATGCCGCCTGAGTTCTTTGATGACATTGCAATAAATCTATCCAAAGTAAAGCTTAATAACCCGGCAAATGAAGACAGCTGGACAAGAGTAATCATCGAAAAACCCTTTGGCGAAGACCTGGAATCGGCAAATCACCTCAACTCATTATTCTTAAAGCTTTTTTCTGAAAAGCAGATTTACAGAATAGACCATTATCTGGGTAAAGAAACAGTACAGAATTTGCTGGCATTCAGGTTTGGCAACAGCATATTTGAACCGATATGGAACAGGAATTATATAAGCAATGTTCAAATAACCGCCGCCGAAACAGTCGGTTTGGAAAACAGAGCTGATTATTACGATAGAACCGGAGCATTAAGGGATATGGTTCAGAACCATATATTGCAGCTTCTTTCTTTAATTGCAATGGAGCCGCCTGTGAATTTTGAAGCCGATATTGTCAGAGATGAAAAGGTGCAGGTTTTCCGTGCTATTGAGCCAATGTCACGAAATGAAATAAAAGAAAATGTTATCAGAGGACAATATACAGAAGGAGTTATTAACGGTAATAATAAGGCTTCTTACGCTAATGAGAAAGGTGTAGCTCCTAACTCAACAACAGAAACATATGCAGCAATGAAGCTGCTGGTCAGGAACTGGAGATGGGCAGATGTTCCGTTCTATATAAGAACCGGAAAGAGACTTGAGAAGCGGCTAACCGATATTACTCTTGTATTCAGAAGAACACCGCATTTAATATTCAGAAAAAGGGGAACCGATGAGCATATTGCAAACATTCTATCTATAAGGATTCAGCCGGATGAAGGGATTTCATTTTTTATTAATGCCAAGAAGCCCGGAGCAGGTATGCAGCTTACTCCTGTTGAAATGGATTTTAATTACAGCTCAACATTTCATACCCGGTTATCCAATGCTTATGAACGGCTCCTGCGTGATTGTTTATCCGGAGACCAAACGCTTTATTCAAGAAAAGATGCTGTTGAAGCAACATGGTCAATTATTACACCAATATTAAATACCTGGAAGGAGATGGGGAGTGAAAATTTATACAAATATCCTTCCGGTTCATGGGGTCCTGAAGAAGCAAATGTACTGGTAAAAAAAGACGGGAAAAAGTGGATAAATTATTAAGTGATCTTTAGCATAAATATAATAATGGGGTAACATTTTAGTTTTTGTTTTTTTAATTTCAGTTCATGTCCTCACCCCCCGACCCCCTCTCCTATGATATATGAAAGGAGAGGGGGAGGCAATGGATTAAAGAACTTGAGTTATGATAAAATCTTATAAATAAAAGGAACTCCCCCTCTCCTAACGCTTATCATAGGAGAGGGGGTCGGGGGGTGAGGACATGAACTGAAATTACCTGTTTATTTCTTTCGATAACTAATTGATTTAAGTAATATATATTTATAACATGGTATCGGATATTAAAATATATGAAACTACGGATGAATTAAACTCAGGTGCTGCTGAATTAATAGCCGGGCTTATATCTTCTTTTATAAGGCTGAATTTTAAATGTACTTTTGTCCTTTCCGGCGGCTCTACACCTGAAAGGTTATTCACTCTGCTTGCTGATAATTATAAAACAGAAATTGACTGGAAAAAGGTATTTCTGTTCTGGGGTGATGAAAGATATTTACCTGTGGACCATCCCGGCAATAATTATAAAATGGCAAACGAACATTTATTATCACATGTAAATATTGACCCGCAAAGTATTTTCAGAATTAATACCGATACATCTCCGGAAGAATCGGCAAAAGAATATGAAGACCGTATAAAAAAGTTTTTCGGCAATAATGAACTTCCGGTATTTGATGTTGTGCTGTTAGGTTTAGGGAAAGACGGGCACGTAGCTTCAATTTTTCCGGGTACGGATGCAGTGAATGAAAAAGAAAAATGGGTTGCAGCTGTAAAGGCTGATTCACTTAATACCGAAAGAATAACAATGACACTTCCGGTAATCAATAATGCCAAGAATGTTATCTTTCTGATTTCAGGTGAGGATAAAAAAGAGATAGTTGAAAAAATATTTATTAAAAAAGAAAAAGATAATTTTCCTGCATTAATGGTAAAACCGCAAAACGGCAGCTTGTTTTATTTAATGGACCGGGCTGCAGCAGGCGATATGAAAACTGAATAACTCTTATCATGAATAATTATAAGTATATCATAATAGGCGGCGGAATGACCGGCGACTCTGCCGTAAAGGGCATCAGGGAAGTTGATAAAGATGGTTCAATTGCTATGTTCTCACGTGAACCTGACCCGCCTTATAACCGGCCTCCTCTTACCAAAGACCTTTGGAAAGGAAGTGAAATTGAAAAAATATGGAAAAAGACCAATGAACAGAATGTTGATATCTTTCTTGAGACAAGTATTGAACAGATAAATGCTTCGGATAAAACCGTTGTTGACAGCAAGGGAGATGTTCACAGTTATGTGAAGCTGCTGGTTGCAACCGGAGGAACAACAATTAAGCTTCCATTTGAAAATGATGAAGTAACTTATTACCGAATGTTAAAAGATTACGAATATATACATACACTTTCGGAATCAAAAAAGGATTTTGCAGTAATTGGAAGCGGATTTATTGGATCGGAAATTTCTGCTGCATTACGTATGAATGGCAGGAATGTTACGATGATATTTCCCGAAAACCTGATTGGCATAAAGATTTATCCGCATGACCTGGCTGAGTATATAACAGATTATTACAGGAACAAGGGAGTCAACCTGGTAAGTGAGGATAAGGTTAAAGGTATTAAAAAACAAAACGGGAAACATATTTTAAACACTGAATCCGGAAAAGAAATTAAAGCCGACCATATAATTGCAGGTATCGGCATAAAGCCGGATGTAGCTCTTGCAGCTAAAGCCGGTGTGAAAACCGAGAACGGAATTATTGTTGATGAATTCCTGAGAACAAACATTGACGATATTTATGCAGCGGGTGATGCAGCTAACTTTTATAATCCCCTGCTTGATAAAAGAATAAGAGTTGAACATGCCGACAATGCAAATAAAATGGGAAAAGCCGCAGGCAGAAATATGGCAGGTAAGGAAGAACCATATGAATATCTCCCGTTCTTCTATTCCGATATGTTTGAGCTTGGCTATGAAGCAATAGGTGAATTGGATTCAAGATGTGATATGTATTGCGACTGGCAGGAAAAGTTCAAGAAGGGTGTTATATATTACCTGGATAAAGAAATTGTTGTCGGTGTTTTATTATGGAATGTTTGGAATAAAGTTAATGATGCAAGAGAGCTCATTGCAAGCAAGCTCAAATTTAAACCGGAGGATTTGAAAGGAAAAATAATATAGGGCTTTATATACTGCAGCTTTAACAGTGTCCTCTAGCCTGTCATTCTATATATTTCATATTAATTAATCCTGATGCAAAGTACATAATATTTTTCCCTTCTATTTTTTTTAATAGATATATTTTCGCTGTTTAAGAGGGATAGACAAAAAGCAATAAAAAAACTTGCTTAAATGTGTGAAATTAGAACTAATTATAAAAGCTTTTGATTTTATAGAATATTGCAATAAGCAGAGATATTTAATACTCACCTGCTGCAAATTTCTACCTTTCTGAAAAATATCTCAAATAGGAGTTAATTATGCGGAAAATTTTATTGATTTCGTGTTTACTTTTAGCTATTCAAATTAATACAAGTGCTCAGTGGCAGCAAGGTAATGGAATATATGGAGGTTTTGTAAGGGCAATTGCAACAAATGGTAGCACCTTGTATGCTGCAACTATGTATTCAGGACTTTATAAATCAACAGATAATGGTTTATCATGGTCTCAGACTTCATTGAATAATGAAAGCATTTACTCGGTAGCCGCCAATGGTAATTACGTATACGCAGGTACTGCTGAACATGGGATCAAAATATCCACAAATAATGGTTCAAACTGGATTCAGACAAGCGTTAATAATCTATATATATTTTCTATAGCAATAAAAAATAATTATGTATTTGCCGGAGGTAATGGATTTTATATATCAACAGATTACGGATTAAATTGGACTCAAGGTCAATCGTTTTATGAGATTCATTCTTTGTTGGTAAAAGATGAATATCTTTTTCAGGGAACAGGTGGGGGTACATTCCGTTCATCAAATAATGGAGCAAACTGGATTCCTGTTAACTATTATATTAGTGATATTAACACACTTGTTGATTATGGAAGTAGGATTCTTGCAGGAACCAATACGCATGGATTATTATATTCTACAAATTACTGTGAAAATTGGATACCACTTGGTTTAATCGATAAAAATGTTAATAGTGTAATTCCAATCGATAATAATATTATCGCAGGAACAAATTATTCCGGACTATTTGTCTCAACTAACAATGGCTTAAACTGGACTCAGAATAATATTAATTATAACAGCTTCTATGCTTTATTACCTGTGAACAATACTATTTTAGCCGGCTCATCCCAATTAGGCGTTTTAAAGTCATCTAATAACGGTCAGAATTGGGTACAAACAAGTATGAATTTCCGGACTGTAAATTCTATTGTATCAAAAGATAATTACATGTTTGCTGCTTCAGGTTTATCCTTTATTGGAGCAACATACAGGTCATCTGATTATGGAGCAAACTGGTATCCGTTAAATTTTGATTATGATGTTTCTTCATTTGCAGTCAACGGTAATAATTTATATGCAGGTGTATGGGCATCTGATACATTTAGCCATGTTGGTGTATATATTTCAACAAATAACGGTATAAACTGGTCTAAAACAGCTTTAAGCACTCCTGTTCATTCACTGAAAATTAAAGGTAATGATGTTTTTGCAGGTGACTATCACCAGGTAAATCGTTCTACTAATAATGGAGTAAATTGGATATCAACAGGTCAATTTCAATCTGTTTATTCACTTGCAGCAAATAATAGTAATGTATTTGCAGGTACCAGTACAGGATTATTTATATCATCAAACAATGGGACAAATTGGAGTCAACCAGTTTTAAACAATCAATATATATGGGCGATAGCTGCCAATAATAATATTATTTATGCCGGAGGAAGTACCGGAATAAGTATTTCATATGATAATGGACAAAATTGGATCTCAACAAGTTTAACAAAGCAAAGAGTTAAATCACTTTATGTGTATAGCAATACTGTATTTGCGGGCACTGAATCTCACGGTATTTACTATTCAACAAACAATGGAATAAACTGGATTTCTTTGAATAATGACTTACCTCCAAATTTAAGCGCATATTCATTCAGTGTAAATAATGGTTACCTGGTAACGGGTACGAATTATAGTGTCTGGCGAATACTATTTAATGGAATTACTGGCAACATTAATACAAATAATAAAATACCTGAAAATTTTTCTCTTTCTCAAAACTATCCCAATCCCTTCAATCCATCCACTCACATTAGTTTTTCAATCCCCCCTATAAGGGGGGCAAGGGGGGTGGAACATGTGGTATTGAAAATTTATGATATAACCGGAAGAGAAGCAGCAACCCTTATAAACGGCAATCTTGAAGCAGGCACGCATGAAGTGGAATGGAATGCAGGAGATTTTGCAAGCGGTGTGTATTTTTATTCATTAATTGCTGATGGTGTGGTGATTGATACAAAGAAACTTATTTTACTTAAATAAAAGAAAACATCATGAAAAAGATTTTTACTTATTTATTTATTTCATTTTGTACAATAAATATATCACTTGCACAGGTAACACAGGAGTGGTTACAAATATTCAATGGACCATTATCTTCTGATAATGCATTTTTAGTAACTGACTCTGCGGGAAATATATATATATCATGCAGTAAAATAAATCCGGGTACTCAAACAGACTACTGTATTATTAAATACAGTCCATCAGGTATTCAGCAATGGGTAACATATTATAATTCACCGGCTGATTCAGCCGATAAGGTAACAGCTATGGCAATTGATAAATCCGGTAATATATATGTAACAGGAAGCAGTATTGGTATAGGGACAATGGAGGATTTCTGTACTATAAAATACAATTCTTCGGGTATTCAACAGTGGGTACAAAGATTTAACGGACCAGGTAATAATTCGGATTGGCCTACTGATGTAAAAATAGACAAAAAAGGAAATATATATGTAGCAGGAGATAGTTATAGCCTTGCATCCGGTCGTGGATTTTACACTATTAAGTATAACACATCAGGTGTTCAGCAATGGGCACAACCATACGATATTATAGGTAATGAATGGAGTACTGCATTAGCAATAGATACCGCAGGTAATGTATTTATATGCGGTAGCTGCGGTTTTAATAATAATTATTATGACTATTGTACAGTTAAATACAATTCATCAGGTGTTTTTCAATGGGCTAGGATATATGATTCGAGTTGGGAAAATACCTATGCTATTGGTGTTGATTTTAATAGCAATGTTTATGTAACTGGAGGAAGCCTCGGTCAAATAGGATTTGATTATTGTACAATTAAATATGATAAGTCCGGAGTACAACAATGGGTGAAATTGTACAAAGATCCAGCTAATATGTCTGATATTGCATCTACTATGATAGTAGATACGCTGGGTAACGCATATGTATCGGGGAATAACGTTTCAATACAGGGAGAACGCGGCTACGCTACAGTCAAATATAACACATCAGGTGTTCAGCAATGGGTTGCTGTATATAATGCACCTACATTTTATGGATCTGGTAAGCCACTTGCCAGTTCAATGGATAAGTTGGGGAATATTTATTTAACAGGATTATTATCTTCCACTAATACTATTAATGACTTTTGCACAGTGAAATTTAATTCATCAGGTATCCTACAATGGGCGCAAATTTATAATGGTGATTCCACCTCTGTAGATGTAGCAACTTCAATGGCAATCGATAAAACAGGTAATGTATATGTAACCGGGACGAGTCATTTATATAATAATTATAATAGAAAATTGGTAACAATAAAATATTCACAGTTTGTTGGTGCAAATCCAATCTCATCTAACATACCGGATAGATTTGAATTATCACAAAACTATCCCAATCCATTCAATCCATCAACAAAGATAAAGTTTGAAATTCCGGAAACCCCCCTTAGTCCCCCCTTTGGTAAAGGGGGGATAGTGTCCCTGAAAATCTTTGATATACTTGGCAGGGAAGTTGCGATTCTCATAAATGATAAGCTCACTCCCGGCACACATGAAGTTGATTGGAATGCAGGAGATTTTGCAAGCGGTGTGTATTTCTATTCATTGATTTCAGATGGAGTAGTGATTGATACGAAGAAATTAGTTTTACTTAAATAAAAGAAAACATCATGAAAAAGATTTTTACTTATTTATTTATTTCATTTTGTACAATAAATATATCACTTGCACAGGTAACACAGGAATGGGCGGCAATATATCCAAACAGCAGTGCAAATACAGGTGCAATTGATGATTCAGGAAATGTATATATTACTGGAGTATGCTGGCTAATAGATTCGCATGATATAATAACAATTAAATATAATTCCTCAGGTGTACTTCAATGGGTAAAGACATATAACGGTACTTACAGCTATATGGATATTGGTTATTCAATTGATGTGGATAAATGGGGTAACGTTTATATTACAGGTGTGACTAATTGGAATTCTTATTATACTACAAGTGATTACTGCACAATAAAATATAGTTCCTCAGGTATACTGCAATGGGTACAAATTTACAATGGTTCAGGAAATTCAATTGACATTGCGTTTTCACTTAAAACCGATGACTCAGGAAATACATATGTGACAGGACAAAGTGTGGGTGATAATTATACAGGATATGATTGTGTTACAATAAAATACAATACTTCCGGAGTGAAACAATGGGAAACAAGATATACAGGCAGTATAGATGATTATCAAAAGTTTAACGGAGCTATTGCTTTAGTACTGGATAGACTAGGTAATGTATATATAACAGGTTCAAGCTGTTGGATCGATAGCTTATCCAATGATTATTGTACGATAAAGTATAATTCATCAGGTGTTGAGCAGTGGGTAAGAAGATATAATGGTACAGGAAATTGGTTTGATGAGACAACATCAATAGCTTTGGATAAACTTGGTAATATTTATGTAACCGGCGGTTGCACAGGGAGTAGTTATAATTCCCATTTTGTAACGATTAAATACAATTCATCAGGTGATTCTATATGGACCCAAAAATACTTTTCACCCGGAGGCGCATATGAAGATAAGGCCACTTCAATAGCTGTAGATAGCAGCAGTAATGTATATATAACTGGCTATAGCACAGGTACCGGTACACAAAGGGACTTCGCTACAATTAAATATAACTCATCCGGAGTGCAGCAATGGGTACAGAGGTATAACGACCCTTATAATAATTTGGATATACCTTCGTCAATAAAAATTGATAAATACGATAACGTGTATGTAACAGGTTTCAGTGATAATAGTCCCAGACCCGGAAGTGGTTCAGGATGGGATTATACAACAATTAAATATAACTCATCCGGAGTTCAGCAATGGCTGCAAATATATAACAGCCCGAGTAATTCATCGACGGATTATGCGAACTTTCTTGGTTTAGATAAATTTAATAATGTATTTGTGTCAGGTAGCAGTGTACAGGGGCTCACAACAATAAAATATTCTCAGTTTGTGGGAACAAACCCAAGCTCAACGCACATACCTGATAGATTTGAATTATCACAAAACTATCCCAATCCCTTCAATCCATCAACCCGCATCCGCTTTTCAATCCCCCCTAAAAGGGGGGCAAGGGGGGTGGAACATGTGGTATTGAAAATTTATGATATAACCGGAAGAGAAGTAGCAACCCTTATAAACGGTAAGCTGGAAGCAGGCATTCACGAAGTTGATTGGAATGCAGGAGATTTTGCAAGCGGTGTGTATTTTTATTCATTGCAAGCAGGGGAGTTTGTTGAAACAAGGAAGTTGGTTTTAATAAAATAGATTTTAAAAAAAACTGAATTGTTAATCGACCTTATGCATGTAATACAGATATTCTTGCTAAGTCTTTTGATTAGAGTTATTCTTATCTCTTTATAAAATTATTTAGATAGATATAATCGTTAATGAACGAATAATCCCAGGACTTAGTAAGCTTAATGGATGATTGAAAAAACTTACTAAGTCCTGAGTTCTTTAATGGATTGAAATTTTAAGTTATTTGTAAAATTATTCCGGATTCAGGACTTATTCGTATTTATAGACTTAGCATGAATAACACTTGCGAAAATGCATAAGGTTCATTACTAATAAATTGCGACAATATTACGCGTTATATTCAGTTGATTGTATTTCATCTTAATCCGTGTAACCTATAATTCTCATTTATGCCCCATTTTATCAAGTCTGGTGGATTTATATATGAGAGGAGAGCTTCATAACCCAATTATGTTAAATATAACTCAATATTCAACATTTTGCGTTCATCATGCTATCATTCTGTTGTAAAATGCATAAATGATGTTTTCAAATATACGAAATATCCATATAACAATTATATAAATAAGCAGATAGCGTGATTATTTTTGCAGTAAAATCATCCTAAATACCGCAAATACAGCTTAAAATTAAAGAAAATGATTTTAGTAGTTAAGTCTAATAGCAGCAGGGTATTAAGTTACCCAATTGTGCTAATTTGGGTAAAAAAATGTCGCAATTTTTATACAAATGTTTCACGTGAAACATAAAATATCAGCGATAAGCATATTTAAATTATGCGAAAATCGCCAAAAATCAGCAAATCCTCGGAAGCTGCTCACCGCTCAGCATGTCTATAATTCTTGATGCCTCAATAACGCTCTTCATAGTAACCATGCCTTTATTATTGGTATTTACAGTACCTATCATGGAAACAGCCGGCTCTTCTAACTGCATTAATTGTAATGCTTTAGCCGCATCTTTTTCCGGAACAAACAAAACAAACCTTCCTTCATTAGCAACATAAAGCGGGTCAAGTCCGAGTATCTCGCAGGCACCCCGCACATCTTCCCTAACAGGAATATCCTTTTCATTAATATTTATGCCAAAATTAGAAGCTTCAGCAATTTCGGCAAGTGCACTGGATAAACCGCCCCTGGTAAGGTCACGCATACAGTGGATTTCGATACCTTCATTAATTAGCTTATTTACAATACTATTAAGAGGTGCAGAATCGCTTTCGATTACCGTTTCGAACTCAAGCCCTTCTCTGACTGCCATTATAGCAATACCGTGTCTTCCGATATCCCCGTTAATAATAATAGCATCTCCTTCTTTAATGGATGCTGGATTTATGCTCAAATTATGCTCAATAACGCCAATTCCTGAAGTATTAATAAATATTCCATCACCTTTGCCTTTATCTACAACCTTAGTATCACCTGTAATTATTTCTACACCGCAGATTTTTGCTGTTTCCTTCATGGAATTGACAATTCTCCATAGTGTTTCCATCGGTAATCCTTCTTCTATGATGAACCCTGCACTGATGTATTTGGGAACAGCACCGCTCATAGCAAGGTCATTTACCGTACCATGCACAGCAAGCGAGCCAATATCGCCGCCCGGAAAGAATAAAGGATGGATTACATAAGAATCGGTTGTAAATGCAAGCTTATTTGAAGAAATATCAATCACGGCAGAGTCATGCCTCTTACCTGCATCTATTTTGCTGAATTCCGGCATAAACATCTTTTCGATGAGATTATGCATAAGCTTTCCGCCCCCGCCATGAGCCATCATAACAGATGGGTATTTTTGTATCTCAACCGGGCAGGATAATATAAATTCTTTATTTTTCATTTACTCTTTTCTTTTAAACTTTCGACAAATAAGAAGTTAGAAGCTAGAAGTTAGAAGTTAGATTAAAATGATTTCCAATTATCATGTAGAGAATTCAACATTTTACCAACTTCATTGCATTGATTAATAATGCAGTTAAATGTTTCTTCTTCTATATATTTACACTAAAATGCAAATTCTATCCATACACTTGTCTCAGCACAGGAACCGAGGGAATTGACCAAATGTCTTTTAAAAACGTTTTCATATCTCCGCATTGCCCATCCTTCAACAATGTTAGATGTAACAGATCTGGAAGATCTTCTTATTTGGTCTGTTAAAGAATAGATTTCTTCTCTTGGAAATTTTTTAGTTAATTCAAATATTTCCATAGCTACAGAAAAAGATGCCTGATATACATTCAAATCTTTATAGGACTTTATCATTTTTATTGTAGTTATATATTAAAAACAAACTTTTAATCTAACTTCTAACTTCTAACTTCTAACCTCCAGCTTCCGATAACGGTAATACGCTGCACAAGCTCCCTCCGATGAAACCATAGGAGCACCAATAGGAAACTCAGGTGTGCATTTATTGCCAAAAGCAGTGCATTCAAAAGGCTTCTTAAATCCCTGCAAAATTTCTCCTGCAATACAGTCCTTTGATTCTTCTGTAGTCATCTCAGTCAGATTAAACCTTCTTTCTGCATCATAATCAATATATTCATCATTCAATCCTAATCCGCTGTAAGGAATCTCTCCAACTCCCCGCCATTTGCGATGAACTACCCTAAATACCTTCTTAATTATGCTTTGTGCACCTGTATTTCCTTCTTTTTTCACAGATCGTGTATATTGGTTTTCAACCTCATATCTTCCATTTTCAAGCTGTTTTATGCACATATATATTCCATGTAAAATATCAACAGGTTCAAAACCAGTCACTACAATCGGCACTTTGTATTTTTCTGAAATAGGGAAGTACTCCTCATATCCCATAACAGTACATACATGACCTGCCGCAAGGAATCCCTGCACAATGTGGTTCGGTGCTGAAAGGATAGCTTCAATAGCAGGCGGTACTAAAACATGTGATACCAGGATTGAAAAATTTGATAATTTAAGCTCTTTTGCCTTATATACAGCCATTGCGTTTGCGGGTGCTGTTGTTTCAAATCCCACAGCAAAGAATACAACTTCCTTGTCAGGATTGCTTTCCGCAAGCTTTACTGCATCCATAGGTGAATACACAATTCTTACATCACCCCCTGACGCCTTCACTGAAAGTAAATCCTTTTCTGTCCCCGGTACACGCAGCATATCGCCAAATGAGCAAAAAATCACATTTTCTCTTGAAGCTATCTCAATTGCCTTATTAATTATCTCAATAGGTGTAACACAAACAGGACATCCGGGTCCATGTACAAGTGTAATTTGCTTTGGGAGCAGTTCATCAATTCCGTATTTAACTATAGAATGAGTTTGCCCCCCGCAGATTTCCATGATCGTCCATTGCTTTGTGGTAATATCAGTTATTGCATTAGCAAGTTTCTTTGCGGATACTGCATCTCTATATTCATCTATGTATTTCATTTCGATTCATCTGCATTTAGTTCATCAATATCATCCATTTCCTTCAGATATTCAAAAACTTTTTGTGCTTCTTCTTCATCAACTACACTGAGAGCAAAACCGACATGAACAATAACATAATCATCCACTTTTGCTTCGGGGACATATGACAGGTTTATGTCTTTCGTTATGCCTCCGAAGTTTACTTTGCCCATTCTTTCAAACTCATTAATCTGGGTAATACTCATTATCTTACCCGGTACTGCTAAGCACATTTTTCTTTCTCCTTATTAATTTGTTTTGCGGCTGCTGTTAACTGTCCTAATGAAATTCCACCGTCATTTGGCGGAACCCTCTGATGCCAATAAACCTTAAATCCGTTATTTTTAAGCAAGTTAATTGTTTTTTCAGTTAAGTATTTATTCTGGAAACATCCGCCTGATAACACAATTTTTTCTTCATTTGATAATTGAGCTATAGAAAATATAATTTCTGCAAGTGTATTGTGAAACTTAGCAGAAATGTATGGAATATCTTTCTCTTTGATATCATTTATTATTTCTTCAATCATAAATGTCCAATCAATTGTTAACATATTGTTACATTCCATGACCATTTGCTGGTAAACATCATCTGTTTTTGTATTTCCTATATCAAACTCCAGATTCATAGCTGCCTGTCCTTCGAAATTTGCTTTGTCACTTATTCCTGTCAATGAAGCCACAGCATCAAACAATCTTCCTGCACTGGATGTATAAGGAGAGTTAATGTCATTCATCAGCATTTTCTTAACAACATTCAGCTCATTCTCCTTAATATTTTTAAACAAATATGCATATTTATCAAAACATTCTTCGCCAAACATCTCATATAATACTCCGGCTTTAATACGCCAAATTTCTTTTATAGCTTTATCGCCGCCGGGTAATTTGAATGTTGCTAAATGGGCAAATCTTTTAAATCCATCTTCATTTATTTTCAAAAATTCGCCGCCCCATATAGTACCATCGGTTCCCAACCCTGTTCCATCCCATGATACTCCAAGTGCATTACCCTCAACTTCATTTTCAGCCATGCATGAAATGATGTGTGCATAATGATGCTGAACAGGTATTACCTTAATATCCCTTGAATTAGCATACTTTGAAGAAAGGTAATCGGGATGTATATCACAGGCAATTGCTTCGGGTTTTATCTCATACATATTTGACAGGTCATCAATAACGTTTTCAAATGCAGTATATGCTTCGGGTGTTTCAAGGTCACCAATATGCTGAGAGATAAATACATTTTTATCTGACGAAACTGCAATGGTATTTTTTAAATGTGCACCAACAGCAATTAACTTTGGCATAGATTCATTCATTCTTACCGGCAGTGGAGCATAACCTCTTGCACGGCGGACAAGCATTTCTCTATCCATTATTACTCTTACTATCGAATCATCCACATGGCGTTTTATCGGCCTGTTATGAACAAGGAATATATCCGCAATACATTTCAATCTTTCCAATGCTTCATTATTATCAATGCAGATTGGTTCATCCGATAAATTTCCGCTTGTTGCTACAACAGGAAGATTAAACTCTTTTAATAATATATGGTGAAGCGGAGTGTATGGCAGCATTATGCCAAGATATGGATTTCCCGGAGCTATTGAATCTGCTAATGTAGTATGTTTGTCTTTCTTCTTCAGCAATACAATAGGTGATTCGGGAGAAAGTAACAATCTTTTTTCCAATTCCGACACTTCACAATCCTCAATAACTCTTTCAATGTTTGGATACATTAAAGCCAGCGGTTTCTCTTCCCTTTGTTTACGTTTCCTTAACTCTTTTACAGCATCATCATTTCCTGCGTCACAAATCAAATGAAATCCGCCAATTCCTTTTACTGCAGCTATCTTTCCCGCCTTAATTGCTTTTACTGTTTCTTCGATTGCTTCCTGATGTAACGAAAGAATTATGCCATCATTATTCCACAGCTCAACGTGAGGACCGCACTTAGAACAAGCATTTGGCTGTGCGTGAAACCGCCTGTCTTTTGGATTTTCATACTCTTCTCTGCATTCATCACACATCTCAAAAACCTTCATTGCTGTGTTGCACCTGTCATATGGCAACTGTTCGATTATACTAAACCGTGGTCCGCAGTTAGTGCAGTTTGTGAACGGATATAAGTATCTTCTATCTGTGGAATTAAAAATTTCATCAAGGCACTTATCGCAAATTGCAATATCAGGTAAAATTAGTGCAGTCTTGGTTCCGTTGTTTTCGCTATGAATAATATTGAAATCTGTGTAACCTTTGAAATCAACAAATGAGCTTTCGAAGCTTTGAATAAATGAAATAGCAGGTTTATCCTTATCCAGCCTGAAAATAAATTTTTCCAATATATCTTTTTCACCTTCAGCTTCTATAAAAACTCCTTCGGATGAATTTAAAACCCAGCCATTGAGCTGCAATTCGGATGCAAGGTTAAACACAAAAGGCCGGAACCCGACCCCCTGTACAGCACCCTGAATTGATATTTTAACACGTTCCTTCATTTTATTATATTGCTTTCAAGCCACGAACACCATTCTTTAACCCCTTTGCCGGTCCTGCCGGATACTGTAAATACTTTCAATGCAGGATTTATCGAAAGAGCATTCTTCTTAAGCTCTTCTAAACTGCAGTCAAGATAGGGAAGCAGGTCAATTTTATTAATTAACAAAACTGATGCATTCAGGAACATTCTCGGATATTTTAACGGTTTATCGTCGCCTTCGGTCGTGCTTGCGATTACAACTTTCATATCCTCACCCAGGTCATAAGCTGCAGGACAAACAAGATTCCCTACGTTTTCAATAAATAATAAATGGACGTCTTTCAGGTTTAAGCTTTCTAATGCATCTTTCACAAGCTTAGCTTCAAGATGGCAGGCACCGTTTGTTACAATTTGAACAACAGGAACATTGTATTTAGCAACACGCTCTGCATCAAGGTTTGTCTGCACATCACCTTCTATTACTGCTGTTTTTACTTTACCAGAAAAATGCTCAAAAGTTTTTTCAAGCAATGATGTCTTTCCTGAGCCGGGAGAGCTTACAAGATTGATTGTAAATATTTTATTCTCTTTTAACAGCGCCCTGTTCTGTGATGCTATTTCATCATTTTTTTCAAGGACTTTTCTTTCAATTGTTATTACACTCATTGTTCTTCTTCATTTTCTTTGAGCAGAACTTCAGTTACCTGAAGTTCCATGCCCGATAAAATTTTTGTGTTTGAACTATTGCATAATGGACAAATTGTAATTCCAAATTCATTGGAAAATATTTTACTGCATAAATTGCATTGTACTTTAAACGGAATATTTTCGACGGCAAGTTTTGCATTGTTAAGAGATGTTCCTGCAGTAATAGCTTCAAATCCAAAAGTGAGAGAGTCGGTTACAACACCTGCCACTTCACCGACCTTCACTTTAACAAATTCAACGTTCTCAAGCTCTTCAGCCGGCACGTATTGATGCACTATCTCAAGTATGTTTTGTGCAATAGAAAGTTCATGCATGATGACACAATTTGTATGTACAAAAATAAGAAATAAGCTGTTTTTTACCTATGATTTATGTCATGTTTGTAACGTTAGATTAAAGATATATAGTTGCTGTAAAGTATTATAAATATGCCGGTTATAGAGATATCCGTAATTTTTAGAAAGAAATAAAAGGTTATAAAGGAAAATTCAACAACAGCAGTACTGGTTGAGACAATAAAGAATTGAAAAATGTTACCAATATTGTCAATACAAATAGGTGTTTTATTTTGAATTTTTTTTCTATTTTTTAAGAAACAATATCGAATGGATAAGATTAATATAAATAAATCTGAATTAATGCAATTAATTACTGATAGTGTGAGATCTGTAATTAATGAAGAAAGAAATAAACTTTTAGAGATATTACTTCCTACTGTAAGTAAAAAGGAAATGGATGATATAATTAAAAGGTTTGGGGAGCCCAAAGACTATGACTCCAAGAAATTTAAAGACATGACCAAATGGATAATGGGTTAAAAGTTAAATTTAGTGATTCATCATTAAAATTTTTAGATTCGATTACAAATAAAGAGAAAAGCAAGATAAAGGAGAAGATAATATTTCTTAATAATTATATTTCGGAATTTAGTATCCTTCCTATAAAAGAACTGGATATTAAAAGATTAAAGGGAACCTGGGAAGGATATTTAAGATTAAGAGTCGGGTAAATTCGAATTATTTTTAAATACGACAGTAAACTTAAAGAAATTTTAATTCTGGGAATTGATTTCAGAGGAAATATTTATAAATAATTTTTATTCTTGCTCTTCCAGCCACTCATCCACAATCTGAGATGCCTTATTAACCATTTCAGGCAATTTACTTTTTACACTTTCGCTCATTCCTTCTCCAATGCGGTAAGGGTCTTCTATCTTTACGGCAAGTATTTGCAGGTCCTCAGGAAATCTTATCTGCATCTGTTCGGCAAACTTAAATATCTCAGGCATGCCAACATAATGGGGTGACCATGAAAGGATTTTGGTTATATCACTTTTGTGAAGCTTTATGATTGTGCCCGGCTTGTTATGATTTGTTGATATTGAATCAAGTATTAAAACCTTATCGTAATCCTTTATCTTATCAAACAATCCAAACCCGGCAACCGGAATTTCTAAAACTGTTATTTGTGAGCCGTATTTTTTTTGAAGGTCTCTTGCTGCAATCAATGCTGCAGCATCATCGCCCATTTTGTCGTTCCCCAGCGCTATTACAGAAATTTTGGGATGTGCGGCCATTTATATTATAATTTATATATGTGAATTATTCTTATACAAAAATATGAACAAATAATTTAGAGAAAAACTCATTTATAGAGCCTAATAATAAAGGTCTGATATTGTTTCTTATCAAACTTGACGGACTGGTATAAATAAAGACAGCAGAAGAGTTTAAAAAAAATCTGTCAGTGTTCTTTATTTCAATTTTCTTGTTAAAGTAAATCGGTAAAGAGACACTGACAGTAGAAATAATTTTTTAGCTAAATGAGTTACTATGCAGCCTTAATTTTTACTGTAACAGTAGCAGCCTCATTTTTAGGTTTAGGAATTTTTTTCCCGCTTGAATAAATATCTTCTAAATGGAATTCTATGGCTTCTTTTATAAGTGCAAGTACTAATTTTTTTGTCTTTCCGGTTACTCCTACACCTGGTAAGTCGGGTGGATAAGCGCTATATCCGGTCTTTGATTTTTCTATTATTATAAGATATTCCATGTTATTTCAGTTGTGCTTGTTTTAATATATTGTTTAATGTACCTGTTGGTACGTCATCATTTGGCTTACCGGCAATTGTAACAGTACCCTTTTTTGCCGGATGATGGTATTGTCTATGACTTCCTTTTTGCCTGACCATAAACCATCCATCTTTTTCCAATAATTTTACCAATGCCTGAAATTTCAACTCTTATAATATTAACAAAAAAAGTTAATGTAAAGTTATTAAATTTATCTCTTAGCTGTCTGTATTATCTCGCCTTCAGAATTTCTTATATTTAGTTCTATCGGCATCTCTCCCGGTAAGGAATGTGTTGCACATCCGAAACACGGGTCATATGCTCTGAATGCCATTTCTATCCTGTTCAATACACCATCGGTAATTTCAACACCTTTGTGTATTAATCCCTGTGCTGCTTTTTTAATTGACATTGAAATTGCAGCATGGTTGTTTGTTGTTCCAACAATTAAGTTGGCTTCAGTTACAATTCCTCTTTCATCGGTTTTGTAATGATGTGTCAAAGTTCCTCTTGGAGCTTCTACTATTCCAATTCCTTCGGTAGGAATTTCAGTTGGAATAGCTCTGTAATCAGGTGAAGTTATCTCAGGGTCATTAATCAATTCCACAACCTTCTCTGCTGCATACTGAAGCTCGATTATTCTTGCCCAGTGTGTTGCAAGTGTGTGGTGAACCGGTTTCTTTCCTGACTTGTCGCCTGTTAATGTCTCAAAATATTTTTCATATTCTGCCTGAGCAAGGGGAGTGGGCATTCCATTTGTAACGTTCAATCTTGAAAGAGGGGTTGCACGGTAAACACCGCTGTCTTTTCCGTCAACAAATCCCTTCCATCCCACGTTCTTAAGATACGGGTATTTTAAATAGCTCCATTTCTCAGTATGTTCAGTAATATGCTTTAGATAATCTTCTGGACTGTATTTGCAGAATTCGTTTCCGTCAGGATCAACAACCTTAACTTTTCCATCGTAGAAGTTTACCTGGTTATTCTCATCTACCATTCCCATGTAATATGTCTTATGTACAAACGGGTCGGAAAGTATCATATCAACATATGCTTTGTTCTTCAGAACTATGTCTTCGAATATCTTAAAAGTAAATTGTCCGAAATCCACAAAATATTTAGAATATTCTTTAATCTTATCTCTTTCTTCGTTGTTAATTCCTCTTGATACGCCGCCGGGAATAGCTGCAACCTGGTGGATTTTCTTTCCGCCGAGCATCTGGATTATCTCCTGGCACATAGACCTGAGCTTTATTACCTTGCCGCCTACTTCCAAACCTACTTTGTTTATCACACCAATAATGTTTCTTTCTGCTGCAGGAGCATCGGGACCAACAACAAAATCCGGTCCGCCAAGTGCATAAAAGTGAACCGTATGGTCGGTTGTATAAAATACATTATAAAGCAGTTCTCTCAGTTTTTTTCCTGCAGAAGGAATTTTTACTTTATAGACAGCATCACATGCTTTGGCGGCTGCCATATGATGAGCTTCAGGGCATACACCGCAAATTCTTGTCGTTATTCTTGGCATTTCTTCTACCGGGCGTCCCTGGGCAAATTTCTCGAATCCTCTTAACTCGGGAACCTGAAAATAACAATTCTCAACGTTACCCTCATCATTTACAAAAATGTCTATTTTGCCATGTCCTTCTAATCTTGTTACTGGGTCAATTTTTATTTGTCTCATTGTATTAGATAATAAAGTTTACTTGTTATTTTTTTTCTGTACTCTTCTTAATATTGATGAAGCCATTGAAAACCTGTAAAATGTACCAAGCGGATCTGCAATGGTATCTATTATTTTCTTTGCGTCTTCAGGATTCTGAGCGTCAATGACCGAGCTTAAAGCAGAAACCATCTTGGCACCCTGGTCAAGCACACCTTCAGGAGGTCCGTAACATCCTCTGCATCCCATGTTTGCTTTCATGCATAATGCTTCACATCCATTGCGTGTAGCAGGTCCCATGCAAACAATACCCTGCTCCAGCAGGCATTGTTCGGGATCAGTAATTATATCCTGCGGCCTGTAGAATTTTTTTATCTTCTTTTCGCTCTTTACTCTGGTGCAGTCATCACAGCATGTTTTATCTCCGGCACCTAATACTGTTCCCTTTGGAGGAAGCGGCTTACCGTTCTGCAGAATATCAATTACAGCTTCAACTGCTGCTGCTATCTGAAATGTCTGCGGCGGGCAGCCGGGAATATAATAATCAACATCAATCACCTGGTCAAGTGTTTTTACCGTTTCCCAGAAGACCGGTATTTCGATTTCACCCTCGGGCATAGTAGTTTTAGTCTCCGGATAAACACCCCTGGATGATTCTTCCAGTGAAGGACATGTTTTGAAAACGTATTCGTATATAGAGTCCTTATCGTAGAAATTAGCTAATGAAGGAATAGCTCCGTCACCTGCACATGAGCCGAAAGCAACCATTACTTTAGATTTTGCCCTGAGCATTTTTGCAAGATGTTCATTCTCGGAAGTTCTTATTGCTCCGTTGAACAGGCAGAGTGTAATATCGCCGTCAGGCAGTGCTTCAATATCTTTATATTTAAAATCCATTACACAAGGCCATAACACAATTTCAAAGAAACCGGCTACATCAAGAATTTTTGCTTCCAGATCTACTACAGCTATCTCACATCCGCCGCAAGATGAAGCCCAATATAATGCAAGTTTTGGTTTAGACATGATTTTGTAATTTTAAATTTACTTCTATTTTTTAAATTTCAATATCTTTCAAACATCTTTTACTGCTAAGTCACAAAGCTGCTAAGTTAAATATTGTTCATGTAAGACTGTTTTTATCAATTCAACATCTTTACTTAATAATTCAATTTCTCTTTTGCTTAGTGTCTTTGTGGTTCATTTTTATTTATTATTCTTTGCTTTGGTATTTGGGAATTACTCCTGTAATACTAATGGTCCCAGTTCTCTCAGTTCCTTCTCGAACTCATTTGTAACATGAGCATATTTATCACCTTCCGAAGCAGATATCCATTCAAGCCGTAATCTTTTGGGGTCAATACCAAAATCCTTCAGCATTATCTTAAGAAATTCCACCCTTCTCAATGTTTTAAAATTACCTTCTGAATAATGACAGTCTCCGATGTGGCATCCGCCTATCATAACTCCGTCAGCTCCCATCTTGAACGCTTTTAAAACAAATGTAGGGTCAACTCTTCCGCTGCACATGGTCCTTATTACACGGACACTTGGTGAAGATTTCATGCGTGCTACACCTGCAAGGTCTGCACCTGTGTATGTACACCAGTTGCAAAGAAAGGCAACTATCCTTGGATTAAAATTCTCTTTTGATTTTATTTGAGTTTCCATTATAATATGAATATTAAATTATATTTCTCTTAAATCTTTTATTATATAGCCAATAAGCCTTCAATTTCTGCCATTATCTGTGCATCTGTGAATCCTTTGCCTGTAATTACTGATGACGGGCATGCAGCTACACATGTTCCGCATCCTTTGCATAACATATCATTAATGAAGGATATTTTCTTTTCATCAATATATGATATAGCACCGTACGGACACAGGTTATTACAGATACGGCATCCGCTGCAGCGTTCTTCAACTATTTCAGCTTTGATAGGATCAACTGCAACTTCACCAACTGAAATAAGTGATAATATCTTTGCTGCGGCTCCTGATGCCTGTGCAACCGAATCCGGAATATCCTTCGGTCCCTGGGCACACCCTGCTATAAATATTCCGTCTGTCATTGTTGACATCGGGTCAAGCTTTGGATGTCTTTCGAGGAAGAATTTATCAGGACTCTGGCTGATTGAGAATATCTTTTTCAAATCCGATGAGTCTGCATTCGATTCTATTGCAGGACACAGGATTACCATATCAAGCGGAATTTCCCTGAATTTTCCTATTAGTGTATCTTCACATGCAACTTTCAGGAATGGCTTTTCGCCGTCAACCCTGCATTCGGTTACTTCTCCGACTTTACCTCTTATCATGTTTACTCCTTCATCAAGCAGTCTCTTGTAGAATTCTTCATACCCTTTTCCAAATGCCCTCATATCAATATAGAATTGATATACTTCTGCTGTTGTTCTGTCTTTAATAAGATGTGCAAATTTCAGAGCATACATACAGCATACTCTTGAGCAGTATTTGTGATAATTTTCATCTCTTGAACCAATGCAGTGAATAATACCAACTGCTCTTGGAACTGAGCCGTCTTTACACTGAATTGTACCGTTAGTCGGTCCGGTTGAGTTAAGCATATGTTCAAAATCAAGTGATGAATATACATTATCAAGACGCCCGTAACCAAACTGCGGCATCTTTGTCAGGTCCATAAGCTGGTATCCTGTAGTAATCAGTATCTGTCCAACTTCGACCTCGATTTCTTCATCTTTCATATCATAATTTATAGCTCCCGGCTCGCAGTATGTTTGACATGCTTTACATCCGCCGGTTTGCTTGTTGATACAGGATGCCTCATCGATAGTCGGTACTCTTGGTACAGCCTGCATGGTAGGAACATAAATTGCAGTTTTGGATGCTAGGCTCCAGTCCTGTATTGCTCCTCTTTCATATTCAAGTGATTTAACTTTAATATGCTTGGTCGGGCAAACATAAGCGCATGCACCGCATGCGATACATTCTTCCGAGCGTTCATTGTAAGGAAGAACAACTTCTCTTTCAATTCCCATTTTCGAAAATCCGAGTACGCCTTTACCTACAAGGTCATTGCAAACATTAACGCACATACCGCATAATATACATGCATCTTCAGCTTCATCTTTTTCTTTGCTTTCAAATCTTGGTTTGGATATACCAAGCTGTTCAGCCATTTCCTTTACAGCGGGAACATTAGGCCAGCGTGAAAGCATAAGCTCCATAATGATTTTTCTTATCCATTTTACTCTTTCGGAGTTTGTTCTGACCGTAAGCCCTTCCCTGACGGGATAGTTGCAGGCAGTTACAATACGGCTTCTTTTTCCTTTTACCACCTCAACACTGCAAAGACGGCATACACCATATGGTTCTATGTAATCACAATGACACATAGTAGGTATCCAAATACCAGCTTTTTCCGCAGCTTTTAATATAGAGGTATCTTCAAAAACCTCGAGTTGTTTTCCGTCTATAGTTAATTTTATCATGTTGTTCTCCTTTATTCAATATAAATTGCATTAAACTTACACGAGTCATAACATATGCCGCATTTTCCGCATTTCATCAGGTCAATATAGTGTACCTGTTTTGATTCACCTATTATTGCTCCGTCAGGACAGCTCTTTGAACATACACCGCAGCCATGTCCTTTTTCTACGCATATATTCGGATCGATCGAGTACTTTATTAAAGCTTTGCAGCAGTGAGCAGGACACTTTTTATCTCTTACGTGAGTCTCGTATTCATCTCTGAAATATTTTAAGGTAGTCAATACCGGGTTCGGTGCTGAACCGCCTAAAGCACACAGCGATGAGTCAACAACCATGTATGAAAGCTCTTCAAGCAATACAAGATCTTCTTCAGTGCCTTCACCGGTTGTTATTTTTTCAAGTATATCCAGCATTCTCTTTGTACCTTCCCTGCATGGAATACATTTTCCGCATGATTCAGCCTGTGTGAAGCTGAGAAAATATTTTGCCATTTCAACCATGCAGTTATCCTCATCGGTAACAACCATACCTCCGGAACCCATCATAGAGCCGACTCTAGTCAGTTCTTCATAATCAACCGGCAGGTCAAGCAGGCTTTCAGGAATAAATCCGCCTGATGGTCCGCCTGTCTGTACAGCTTTAAATTTCTTTCCGTCTTTTATTCCGCCGCCTATATCATAAATTATCTGGCGGAGTGATATACCCATCGGTACTTCTATTAATCCGGTGTTATTTACTTTACCTGAAAGTGAAAATACTTTTGTACCTTTACTTCCGCCCCATGCATCTTCGGAGACATCTCCGGTACCTATGCTTGAGAACCATGAAGCACCTCTGGTTATTATCTGTGCAACATTAGCCCATGTCTCAACATTATTAAGACATGTCGGCTTATCGTGAAGTCCTTTTTCAACCGTATGAACATATTTAGCTCTCGGTTCGCCCGGCTTGCCTTCTATTGATGCCATGAGTGCAGTTGATTCACCGCAAACGAATGCTCCGGCTCCTCTGACTATCCTGACATCAAAGCTGAAATCTGTACCGAATATGTTCTTCCCCAGAAGACCGTATTCACGTGCCTGCTTAATTGCTACCTGCAATCTTTGCAGTGCAATAGGGTATTCATTCCTGATATAGATATATCCGTCAGAAGCACCGATGGCAAATGCACCTATACACATTCCTTCTAAAACTGCATGAGGGTCTGATTCAATAATGCTTCTATCCATGAATGCACCGGGGTCACCCTCATCTGCATTACAGATAACATACCTTGTATCAGCTTCCATTCTCTTACAGGTTTCCCATTTAATACCTGTTGGGAATCCTCCGCCTCCTCTGCCGCGTAAACCGGAATCTTTAATCTCTTTTATTACCTCTTCAGATGTCATTGTAGTTAATACTTTTGCAAGGGCCTCATAACCGCCTCTTGCAATGTATTCGTCAATTTTTTCCGGGTCAATCAGGCCCCTGTTTTTCAATGCAATCAAAGTTTGGTTAGCAAAGAAGGGGATGTCTGACATTTTCGGGATAGACGACTTCTCCTTGGGAGGAGTGTACATTAATTTCTTTACCGGCCGTCCTTTTATGAAATGCTCTTCTACAAGCAGTGGAATATCGCTCTCTTTTAAAAGCTGGTAAAATACTCCATCGGGTTGTACAACCATCAGAGGTCCTGCAGCACAGAAGCCGTTGCATCCTGTTGTTACTACACTGACCTCATTATGAATTCCCCGTTTAAGTAATTCATCTTCCAGCTTTTCTTTAATTTTCATCGAGTTATTGGCTACACATCCAGTACCCGCGCATACCATTAAATATGTTCTGTATGCCATTTATTTACTCCTTTAGTTAAAAAACTTTATACCGTTGTCTCGCTGCCTAAAGCGAGTGCATATTCTTTTACTATTTCACCTTTTAAAACGTGTGAATCAAAAATCTTTTTAACCTTTTCCGGTGTAAGAGAAACATATTTAACCGGTGCCGGTTCGTTATAGACCTCTACAGTCATCATAGGTTCCTGGCTGCAAAGCCCTGCACAGCCGGAATTTGTTACTATTATATCATTTAGCCCGCGTGTTTCAACCTCGCTCAGTACTGCCTCGAGGATTTTCCTTGCTCCTGCTGCAATACCGCATGTACCCATATGCACATTCATCTTAACTTTTCCTGAACCTTCTCTCAGGTTCATCGTTCTCAATGTCTCTTTCCTTATTTTGGCTAAGTCTTCGATTGATATTTTTGAAGCCATTTTACTTTTTATTTATATTGTTTTAAAATTTTACCAACTTTTGAAGACGGCAGCTTGCCATGTAAGTTCTTGCCTACTGTTACTACAGGTGCTAATCCGCAGCAGCCAAGACATCTTACACTTTCTAAGCTGAATTTCTTGTCAGCAGTTGTCTCCCCGTCTTTTATACCCAATTCTCTTTCAAACTGCTCCATTAATTTATCAGCACCTTCAACGTAACAGGCAGTACCCGTACAAACTGAAATAGGATGTTTGCCTTTTGGCTTTAAGCTGAATGCTTTATAAAACGTAGCAAGATTGTAAGTTCTGCTTATAGGTACTTTTAATTCAGCGGAAACGTATTTAAGAACATCTTCGGGTAAATAATACAGTTCACTTTGAACATCAAGAAGTACCTGTATAATTGATGATGGCTCTTTAGGATGTTTCTCTATTATTTTGTCGATAACATCAGCTTCCATTTTTTCTCCTATGATATTTCTTCTAATTTGGAGTTTATAATTTCTTTAAGTACAATTAACACTTTGCTGTCTTTTAAGGAATTTAATCCTAATAAACTTTTTAATTGTGTGCTGACAAATTCAAATTCACCTGTGTTCTTTTTATGAGTGTATTTGATATCTATATTATTTTCATTAGATAATAACGAAATAAGAGTATCAGTAATTTTTCCCATCGGTTTCCTGTCTATATGATCATACATGAATTCTGCTTTTACCGTTGTGCCTTTTCCTTCTTCAGATTCAACCGTTACTTTTCCTCCTGCTGCTATTGCTGCCTGTTCAAGAAGTGAAAGCCCTAAACCTACTTTTCTTTCTGTCCTTGATGTTGTAAACGGGTCCTTCACTTTAGCAGCCATCTCGCTGCTCATTCCTTTTCCGTTGTCTCTTATTTCAATTGTCAAAGAATTTTTCTCTGTATCTTCGTTTATCGCTATCTCAATAAAATTTGCACCTGCTTTGATTGAATTTTCAGCTATATCAAGTATATGTAATGAAATATCCTGCATTATCAGGAAATTAAATACTGTGCAAACTCTCCAAAGGTATTATTTTTACCTTCAAACTCAGTGTAAACGGAACCTATCCAATTCAATGAATGAGAATCGGAACCTCTTAAGAATTTATATTTTCCTAAGTATTCAGGATATTTTTCTTTTGCTTTTTCTATATTTAGGTTCGGTGAAATCTCCAATGCATCAAATCCTATATCATCCGGAATAAACCCTAATTGGCTTATTATTGAAAAGCTTGGCCTGTCTATATGTGCCGCTGCTGCAATTCCGTTATTATTGTGTATAAGTTTTATTATATCTTCAGTCTTAATATTTACTGCATTGAATAATGATTTTAAACAGAACCCTTCAACTTCATCAAACTCATTTGCTATGATTTGCTCACGGTATTCAGAATCACTTACTGCATCAGGCAGGTAAGTTGTAATTACTTCTTCTGTGCTTAGAGCATCAGCCATATTTCCGAAAAGTCCGAGTATGTGAACTTCCTCTCTTGAAGTGATTTCCATACCGGGGTAAACTGCAAGCGATGGATAATACCGGGCAGCTTTGATTGCCGCTTCTGCATTATTAAGTGAATTATGGTCTGTTATAAAAATCATATTTAAATCTGTATTAAATGCCTTTTCCACTATTCTTTTTGGCGATATTAATATATCTGCACAAGGTGATAAGCATGTATGAATATGGATATCTGCTTTTATTTTCATTAAACATTTTGTTTTTAATGAATACCGCACTCATAAATTTTTCCGCTTATCTGAAAAGTATTTAATCCTGTTCTTAAAAGAGTAACTTTTTCTTCTTCCGCTTTTTGTAATGTATCTTTGTCTATTTCTTTATTATTTACTATTATTATAGCTGCAAGCTCTTTCAGTGCTGCTACTGCAATTATATTTAAATGAGTCTGCAATGTTATCCAGACAAAATCTTTTTTTGCATTGGCAATTACATCGCTCAGGAGGTCACTTGAATAAGCACCGGCTATTTCTTTATTTTCATCAGCAAAGCCGTTAACGGTTTCCAGCCCGCATTTCTCTGTTAATTCTTTTAATTTCATTTTTCGTTAAGCTTTTGCTGTAATTCAAGAATTGTCATTATCTTTTCTTTTAACTTATGCTTTAACTCTTCATTCTGAACAAATATGCAGTCATTCATATTGGCTTCATCGTGCACAACATCTTCTGCAAAGCTCATGCATGTCGGTGAACCGCATGCACTGCAGTTTATTTTCATTAGCTGTGAATATATTTCATTCCGTTTTGATATCTTTCCTATTGCATCTTCAAGGTCAACATTATTTTGTTCCCCGTTTATAGAAGGGAAAATTGAATCCGAATAAACCGAATTAATATCTGTATCATCTTTTTTGCCGATGGGCAGTTTCTTTTCCCCAAATTCATCAATAAGATATTTCATTTTATTTACTGCCATGTATGCGTTTTCAACAACCAATGAGCCACCGGTACATGCTTCCTGGCATGAGTTCATTTCTACAAACTCTATATTGCTTAATTTTCCTTTGTCAATTTCATCTAGCAGGAACTGTACATTGTTTATTCCCGAAATTGTTATATGATTATTTGTGCCGAGCATATAGCTGAGTCCGCCCAGGTATCCGAAATGCAGCCCAAAGCCGTTCATTGCAAAATGCTCTGTTCCGTTATGCCTGTCTTTTAATGTAGTATTAATAGCTGCGTAAAGGCTGTTATAAATATCTGTAATAGGAATTGCACCGTCAAAGCTTGGATAATAATTTTCATCTTCCTGTGATATTAATGCTAACCTGGAAGGGCATGGTGTTATGTAAATGATTCCGATTTCTTCCTTTTTTACCCTGTATCTTTTTGCATATTCAATTCTTGCTTCGCGTGCTGCCAACTCTATCGGTGAGATAACAGGTATTACATGCTGGATTAACTCGGGATATTTTGTGTGAATTAGACGCAAACAAGTTGGACAAAATGTGCATATAAGCGGTTTTCTTCCTTTGTTATCATTGAGATATTTTTTTATAGCTTTGTAAACGGTTACACAAGCTTTAGTTATATCAACAACTTCATTAAAACCTATCTTCTTAAGCGCCGATAGTATTACATCAGGAGTAATGTGCCTGTCAAACTGGCTGTAAATGGATAGCGAAGGAATTGCAATCGTATATTTAAAGCTTGAGAGGTCAGTAAATGAATTGGTTAAAGGAATAATTGCTTTTGATTTGCATGCCTGCACGCATACACCGCAATCAATACATTTCTCCGGAAGCATATATGATTTTCTGTTACGGACTCTGATAGCTTCTACAGGGCAAATCCTGAGGCAAGCCATATCTCCGTTACATTTCGATGGATCGAAATATATTGAATGACCCGAATTCCCGTTATTAATGCTTTCCATTTAAGTTTATCTTAAAGCTGATGATAGTTCCCTTTGCAATCTCTGACTCAATCTCGAATACATCAGCATTATTTTTAATATTTGGTAATCCCATTCCTGCGCCAAAACCCATCTCTCTCATTTTTTCCGTAGCAGTCGAATATCCTTCCTTCATTGCGAGCTCTATATTTTTTATTCCCGGTCCCTTATCCGATAATTTTACAGTAATATTTTCTACAGTAATCGTAAAATCCAGTGTTGCCTCGTTTGCATACATGACCACATTCATTTCAGCTTCGTAACAGCAAATTGCTGCTCTATAAATTATATCCGGTTTTAAGCCTATTTCTTTCAGTAACCGTTTAATTCTAACCGATACCGTACCGGCATTTATGAAATCGCCGCCTTTAATCGTGAACGATTGACTGTACATTGCTCTTTGGTTCATCGTTTTCCATCAGGTTGCTTTTACCTCCCCGTAATCCTTGAGCGTACAGTATACCGCATGAGTCAAATAAAAGTAAATTAGTTGAAAGTAATGGTATTTTCCTTAATTCTGCAGTAGCTATTATATTTTCATCGGGTTTTTTGCCTCTTACAAAAATTATCCCGCTAAGGTCAAGTATCTCTGCAACCTGAAGTATTTGATTGCTCGTTAAGCCGGTCATCAAAAGCGAACCTGTGCGTCCGTATCTTAATACATCGCTCATTAAGTCTGCTGCAAAGCAATATTGTATTTCTTTATTCAGTAATTCTTCTGAAGAATACCAATTGCATTTAAGCAGTTCTTTTATTTCTTTTAGTAACATTTATCTTTTTTCGTTAATCAGTTTATCACCAAAGAATACCTGTCTTTTTGACGGGAATCTCGTAGCAGGGCAGTGGCTCCAGCATTGTCCGCATCCTGTGCATTTATCTGTATCCACATACCGGGCTTTCTTTTTAATTGTTACTTTAAAGTTTCCTAAAAATCCCGAAACTGCAACAACTTCACTCCATGTATATAACTTTATTGTATCCCTGTGTCCTACCGATACCATCTTAGGCGTTAAGATACAAGCAGAGCAGTCAAGTGTTGGGAATGTCTTATCGAACAAAGCCATCTTACCGCCGATAGAAGGTTCTCTTTCCACCAGGTAAACATTGTTGCCTGAATCAGCTATATCCAGTGCTGCCTGTATACCAGAGATTCCTCCGCCTACTATTAATGTATCAGGATTAACCTTTGCTTTTTTTACGGTCATCGGTACATGGAACGAAACGCGTTTCACTGCCGCATGTGCAAGTGCTTTGGCTTTTTCCGTTGCACGAATTTTATCGTCATGAACCCATGAACAATGTTCACGGATATTTGCCATCTGGAATAAAAATTTATTGATTCCCGCTTTTTCACAGGCACCTCTGAATGTTCCTTCATGCATCAATGGTGAACATGCTGCTACTACAACCCTGTTAAGCTTATTGGTCTTTACGGCATTTATTATTATTTCCTGCCCCGGGTCTGAACACATGAACTTATAATCTTTCGATACAACAACGTGCGGAAGTGTGGCTACATAATCTCTTACTTCAGCTACATTAACAATAGTAGAAATATTTACACCGCAGTGGCAGATAAAGAAACCTATTCTTATTTCTCCGTTTGGTGAACCGTTTGTTGACAATTTGTTGTCCATGTTATATTAATTATGTATGGTTGTTAAACCGTTTAATTTAATTCCTTTAGTTAAAAGTGTATCTATTCCAAGTTCTTTTTCATCAAATCCAAATGCCATTCCCAGAACCTGGGTGAAGAAAAATACCGGCATGTCATAATTCGTGTTGTAATGTTTATTAATCAAATCCTGGTAAGCTTCAAGATTCATCTGGCAAAGCGGGCACGTTGTTACAATACAATCAGCTTTGTTTTCTACTGCCGATGCAATTATTTCTTTTGATAATTTCAAAGCAATGTCTTCATAAGTAGTCATCAGCATACCGCCGCAGCATTTTACTTTAAAGGGATAATAAACATTTTCAGCGCCGCATGCTTCAAATAAATTGTCCATTGTCATGGGCACTTCCCTGTCATCAAATCCTCTTTCGGGTCTTACAAGCTGGCATCCGTAATAGTTAGCAATCTTCAATCCTTTAAGGCTTCTTACACATTTCTCTTTTATCTTATCAAGTCCTATATCATTTATCAGCACATCAAGGGGATGTCTTACACTAGCCGTCAGATTATACTGCAGACCTGCTTCTTTCAGGCATTCATTTACTTTCTGGTGAAAATCAGGAAGCTGTTTTAAATACCTGTTGGTTTTACTTAACACTGTATAACATGCGCTGCAGGGAGCAATAACATCTCTTTTATGTTTTTCGGCAAGTGCAAGGTTTCTTGCAGAAATTGCAAATGACAGGGTTTCTTTTACACCCATATATGCAGTTGCACCGCAGCAATTCCAATCTTCCAATTCTATCAGATTACAATCGAGATGTTTAAAAACTTTTTTAACAGAATCGCTGTAACTTTTATGAGCTGATTCTAAACTGCAGCCCGGGTAATATGTATAATCCATTTGATTAACTTAATTTATTTTTTAGATTCCATTACTGTTTCTTTGGCAATAGCACTGTATCCAACTGAACCTTTCAAATATTGAGGTTCCAGCAGTTCCTTTGGAGAATCCATCAACTCTGCTTTTTTTATTATCTTCTTAAATCCTTCAAGTCCTTTTATTTTTGAAGGGACATAAGCAACTCTTTTTCTTTTTGCCATTTTCAGGCTCAAAGGCATCATATTAAGCAATTTGAACGGAGTAGTCTTGAGTAAAAATCTTACAATAAGCAATGGCTCATGAAGCCGTCCATAGTTATTCATAACTTTTACGAATGTCTCTGAAAGTGCAGGAGCAGGGAATTTCTTCGGGAATATGCCTTTTTCCATTGCAAGCCGTTTCAAAGCATACATTATATCGGTAACTTTTATTAATGAGGGGCATCTTGTCTGGCATGAATAGCATGATGCGCATATCCAGATAGACTTGCTGTTCAAAAGGGTTTCAAGGTCTCCTGCCCTGAACAATGCAATTATCTCTCTTGGCGAAATATCCATGGCATATGATACCGGGCATGAACCCGTGCATGTGCCGCACTGTATGCAGGATTTTATCTTTTCGCTGTTCGGTATTGTTTCCAGTTGTTTCAGGAATGAAGATCTCAGATCTTCTTCTCTTTTTGATAATTTACCTGGTAATTGTACAGACTCGGTTTTCATTCCTTTATTTTTCTTAATTGTTAATTAATCCGGTTTCTATTCTGTCTGCTGTTTTTTCGGGATATAATAAATCCAGTTCATCAACTGATTTTATTCCAATAAACTCTTCAGCAGGAATTTTAAATGTAATAATGTTTTTCTCGAATAATTTATCGGCAATGACTTGTGAGCATTCTTTGATGCTGTTCCACAACGTTGGATTGATTGTTTCATTTATGCTGCGGTTATCTTCAACTTCGATGGCGAAAATGTCTATATCGGACGGGACTTTTGCATTTATTGACTCTGCAAGCCTTAATGCCGTAATGAAATTTATATCGTGGTATGAAGTTAAACGCAGTGTAGGCAGTAAATCTGTAGGCTTATAATGGTATATAGAACCTGTCGGCTTATTTCCGGTTTTAATTGAATCAATTACAACGGCATAATCAAAACCCTCAAGTAAGTCTATGATTCTAAATCCACCCCATGATGTCTCGCAGAAGGTAATTTCTTTGCAATGGCTTAAAACTTTCTCCAGGTAACGCAATGTAACAATCCCTATCCCATCGTCACTTATCAGGGTGTTTCCCATTCCTAAAATAATTGTCTTCATCGTAAACAATAAAAGAGAATCAACCCACGTATTCTAAAAAGATTAACTCATCATCGTATCAAAATTCAGCAGTAAAAACCAGTCTCCAAATCAACTGTAGCATTTCTAATTCAACTGTTTTTGTCCCAGTGTCTCACTCCTTATTTCCGAAAATTCACCTATTGTCATCTTCTCAAAAAAATCAGCTATCTCAAGCCTCAAACGGCAGCATTTTCTGTGAACGCTGCATTCAAAATCTTCACCGCAAACTTTGTCGCCAAGAATGCATTGATTGAAATTATGAATACCGTCACTCCACTTGATAATTTCTAATAAAGAGAGCGAACTGCCGTCTGCTGCAAGCATGAAACCGCCGTTCTTTCCTTTTTTAGATTGTACCCATCTGGTCGTTGTAAGGTCCTGGAATATCTTTGAGAGAAAATGATAGGGGATACCGGTCTTATCAGCCACTTCCCGGGCCATAATGTATTTGTTCTCTTGTTGGTATTGTGACAAGTAGGACAGGGCTCTAATTACGTATTCGCAATAACGGGAATAAAACATTTCAGTATATTATGATAATAAGACCTTTTTGTCTTGTTCAAATATAAAAAGAAAAAGAATATTATGCAAAGAAAATATTTATCCCTAAATGCTTGAAAAAACAAAAAGCTGCGATTACCCGCAGCTTTTTTAATAAAAAGTTATGTGTATATTTTATTTATGCAGCCAGTGCTTCTCTGGTTACAACTTTAAGCTCTTCGGGTGTAAACGGCTTGGGAATAAAGTTGAATGCACCTTCTCTGGTTGCTTCTACTGCCGTCTTGATTGATGCATAACCCGATATCATAACTACAGGAATTTCGGGGTAAAGATTCTTTATTGACTTCAACAGTTCCATGCCATCGCTTTTTGGCATCTTGAGGTCTAAGAATATTAGGTCGTATTTGTTCAGTCTCATTTTCAAAAGTGCTGCATCAACATCGAATGCTTCTTCAACTGAGCATGATTGCTTTGTCAATATTTTCCTTAAGCTGTGGCATACTATCGGTTCGTCGTCAACAACAAGCACATTATGCTTTGCATTTGAATCTCTTCCGAATAACCCGGCTCTCGGTATTTCAGACCTGTCCATGCAGTTAATGTAATCGCTTCCCATAATTCTTTCAACTTCTGAATAGTTGAATGGCATATCCACATCAATTATATCGTCAGTATGAACAAATGTTTTTCCTGTTGCTTTAGCTGCTCTTTCTCTTTCTTTCTTTACTATCGGGCATTCACCGGTGCATTCTCTTCCTTCAAGTACAAGGCGTCTGCATTCACGCTGTCCGGAATTGCAGAATTCGGTTTTCTTTGCAGGTTTCTTTTGCTGGGGAATATCGGACCTTGAAAGCTTATCAACAAACTCTTTTGAAGTGTGAGATTCAACTTCACTTTCGCTGAACGGCATATCTATATCGATGTTGTCATTCTTTTTCAAAGCCGGTTTTATCTTTGACTTCGGTTCAGCTTTTTTTGATACATTCATTTTCCTCTTTTCTATAGCTCTTTTGGTTATCTCGGTGAGCTCTTCAGGGGTAAACGGCTTTGGAAGGTAATCCATTGCTCCCAGCTTTGTTGCTTTTACTGCTGTATCTATTGATGCATAACCGGTAATAACGATAACATCAAGCTCAGGATAATGCTGTTTAATAATCTGGAGCAGTTCCATTCCATCTGTTCCCGGCATCATTAAATCTGTTATTACGAGGTCAAATTTATTATTTTTTATTTTTAATATTGCGTCATCCGCATTCAATGAGTTATCTACTGAATAACCTCTTTTGGTTAATATTTTTTGTATGCTTGAGCAGACTGTTGCTTCATCGTCTACTACTAATATTTTTTCGGTAATCATTTTTTTGTGTTCTCCTTTGGTTTTTAATTCTGTATATAACTAAAGCAATTGCCGTGCCATATCAGAATTACCTGTCAGATTCAACAAAATGTGCATTTAAGTAGAATTTTGCGGTATGAAGATAATTAAAAAAAAGAGAAATAACGAAAACCGTATAAAAAAAATATACAGGTGTATAAAATGAGTCGTGAACCAGGAGTCTTGAGTTGGGCGTCTATGCGAGGTAAGTCGAAGATCCTCCCTGCGCCGAAGCTTCCACCAAAGGCAGACAGATTTGCAGGATTTTCAATAGAACACACCCGGAGTCATTATTTATTCACTATATATCATCTACTCTTCACTTCCGGCTCTTAAGCTCTTCATTGATAATTGTTCATTGATCATTGTTCATTGCTTATTGTTCATTGTTCATTGTTCATTGCTAATTGTTCATTGCTCATTGTTCATTGCTAATTGTTCATTGCTAATTGTTCATTGCTAATTGTCCTTAGGGTATTTTTCAGTGCATATTTTTTTCAACATTTCAAAATCTAACCAAATTCGTGAGCATCATTTTACAGCTATATTACGACATGCTGTAAACCATCTCTATATTATTAAAGAACTGTATTAAGTGATAATATTTATCACTATACAAATGTATTTACGATATTTGTGTTTGTCAAGTTTTATTTAAAAATAGATTGGTGTGTATAGAATGCTTAGTGTGTATAGAGTGTTTAGAGTGCTTTTTAAGCAATTTTAATCAATAGATAAATAAAGAGGTAAGGATTTCCCTCTCGAGAGGGGAGGGAGCGAAGCGGAAGGGGTGTGTTTGATAATGAACCGGAAATACCTTCAAGTAATACTTTAACTCTCCAACATCAGCGACAAATATTTGCTGCCAAATTTTTCCCATAGCGATAATGGTTAATGATATAGTGAAGTTTTTTTTTGATGAAAAATTGGCTATTCCGGCTCAAAATCGCAAATCTTAAATCAAAAATCTCGCATTTCTGACGGCGTTATCTCCTTATACTGCAATGAGTTAACCCCTGTTTTTGATAAACGATAACCCAACTTGATACCAACTTGAACCCAACTCCGACACAACTTTAACCCATCTCCGACTTGTTTTGAACCCAACTCTGATTTTAGAGAAAAATTGTCAGTAAAAATGCAGGATTTGTCACTATAATGATTCCCAATAAATTATTTGAGTATAAAATTTAAGTGAATATATATTGATGAAAAATCAATTTATATTGCAGCTCACCATAATAAATTTTATTAATACAGAAATTATGAAACCTGCCGCAAAGGTACTTTTATCATTGTTCGTTTTATTTCAGGTAACAATTTTATACAGTCAATGGACAGTACAGTACACTTCAAATAATGCATCATTTAATTCAGTACACTTTATTGATATAAATACCGGATGGCTTGCTGTCTCATCAGGTACAAGTACGGGAACATTATATAAATCTACAAACGGTGGAAATACATGGAATACACTGTGTTTTTCTACAGATACTGCTTTTAAATCGGTTTTCTTTCTTAATCAAAGTACAGGCTGGTTAGCAACTAAATCGGGCAATGGAACCGGTGGATTATATAAATCTACAAACGGTGGAAACACCTGGACCATTCAATTATGGGCATCTTACACCGTTACTTCGGTTTACTTTATTGACCAAAATACAGGATGGAGGACAAATATATCAAGTTCGGGATTTATAGGCGAAATAGAAAAATCCACCAATGGCGGTAACACATGGAATTCACAATATGTTTTAATTGATACAGCATTTAATTCAGTTTTCTTTATAAACCAGAACACGGGCTGGTTAGCAACAAAATCAAGCTCCGGTTTTGGCAGGATTTTTAAATCCACAAACGGTGGAAATACGTGGAATACACAATATACTATGAGTGGTAATGGATTTAATTCAATTCATTTTATAGATAATAATACCGGGTGGCTTGCAGGAACTTCAGGTACGGGAATTGGCGGTGTTTCCAAATCCACCAATGGCGGCAACACATGGACCGTGCAATTTAATTTAAATAATACAGCTTTTAATTCGGTTGATTTTATAAACCAGAGCACCGGCTGGCTTGCAGCTGCATCAAATACAGGAACAGGTACAATATATAAATCAACCAATGGCGGAACACAAACAGGAATAGAACCTGTCAGCAATAATATTCCATTAGATTACGAACTGTATCAGAATTACCCCAATCCGTTTAATCCTGTAACAATTATCAATTATCAATTAGCAATGAGCAGTGATGTTAAGCTTTCTATATATGATGTTATGGGAAGAGAAATTGCTGTATTAGTAAATCAGATGCGAAATGCAGGGAGTTACTCTATTATATGGGATGCATCAAATTATCCAAGCGGAATATATCTTTATACGATTAAAGCAGGCAGTTACATGAAAACGAGACGTATGGTGCTGGTAAAGTGAGGGTTTATTAAAACACTCCTTCCCATTGTAAAATTTGGGAAGGAGAGAAACAATATATTATTATTTTTTAAAACTTAAATGTTACACCACCGCTGGCATAAAACGGCCATCCTGCTGAAAGTGATAATCCAATATTTTTAGTTAAGAAATAATTCATACCTGCCTGACCTCCATAACCAACACCGGAAGCCTCGGCACCAATAGTAGAAAAATAACCTGAATTAGGCTGCTGTAACCATTTAGTACTGGCATCAATATAGAAATAACCAGCTCCTGCCTTAGCATATAAATCTAATTTTTTACCGGGACTAAAATGATAAGACATACTTAGCAATCCACCGATTAAATTATAATCATATCTATATGAATAATCTTCGTACTCATTAGTATGTGAGTTATATACACTCCCAGTATAAGGTCCTTCTTCCCAGGAAGTATATGCTACGTCCAATGCTATACCATAATTATTAGAGACCCCTATTTCAAAATTTATTCCATATGTTAAGCTTCCCCAATCACCATACCCGGCTTTTAAACCTAATAAAAATTTACCTGAGCGGAAACCATCGTTACCATATTTTGTGTTTTCTTCATACGAATACAAGCTTCCTTTTACTTCCTCTTTTGTAAATTTCTGTATATCTTCATACTTGTAGGCAAAAACATTTCCATCTTTTGTCTTTATTTTAACTGATACATTCGGAACCTGTTCGATAATAGTGCCGTGAATAATACTTCCGTCTTTTAAATAGACCACATCTTCATATTGCTGTGAATAAGTTACGCCCGTAGAAATCAGGACTGCAAGAATAATAATTGTTTGAAGAAATAATTTCATATATACCTCCTAAGGTTTTTAATATTACGGTATATTTAACCGTAATTAATTTTTTGGGAAAACTTTAATGATATTATAGAGTGTAACGCTATGGCTAATAATGTAATTTTATTTTTTAGCTTCTTTTAAGTTATTTATTTTAAAATTACCATTCTTTTCGTCTCAACAAATCCTTCAGTTTCCAGTTTGTAAAAACAAACCCCGCTTGCTAAACTTTCTCCATTAAAATCTACTTTATAAGTACCTGCATTTAGTTTTTCATTTACTAATATAGATACAATTTTTCCTGATACATCATATACTATTATATTGACATGAATATTGTTTTTGGGAATAGAAAACTCAATTTGTGTTGTTGGATTGAAGGGATTTGGATAATTCTGATATAGCTTAAATTCTTTAGGTATTTCATTATCCTTTACTATTCCTAAAAATAATGTTCTAAAATTCCAAACAACTGACCACGGACCGGCACCTGCTGCATTTTGAGCATTAACTCTCCACCAATACTTTGTATTATTTTGAAGTTTTCCTGAAGGTACTGTAACTTGTGATGATGTAATACCACTTGAATCAAAAACTGTTGTTGAAAATGCTGTAGAATCAGTTGTTGTTATCTGGATTCTGTAACTTATAGCGCTTGTTACATCTCCCCAATCCATCAATGGTGTTAATGATTGTCCGGTCGAATTATTTAGAGGAGCTATAAGATTTGGTGCAGGTGGCGGTATCACTATTATATTACCTGTTGGGTTTTGTTTATAATAAATTTCCGGATTATTATCCCTATAATCCATCCAAACTATATTTACAGATGTATTTAATAAGCATACTGATGCAAATTCTGAAATATCAGAAGCATTTGTTAACCTGTAATCTGACTCCCAGTTTAAACCGGCACTAGTAGATCGTTTATAATATATTTCGTAATTTCCATCCCTGAAATCATGCCACACGACATGAAAAATATTATCTGAAATTACAATATTGGGAAAATTGGAGATACTGGAATTATTAGTTAACCTAATATCATTTGACCAGTTAATGCCATTATTGGTCGACTTTATACCATATATCTCATAGTTCCCATTTCTATTATCACCCCAAGCAACAAAGATGTTATTGCCTGACGCTGATATAGATGAATACATCGAGTTCGCTGTGTCATAGGTTAGTCTTAAGTCAGATTCCCAATTTATACCGGTATTGGTTGATTTTTTATAATATATCTCCTTATTATTGTCACGTTCATCATACCATGCAACGTGAACATATGAACCATATGCTACAATTGAAGGATAGGCTGAAATTGCTGAATTGTTTGTTAATCTATTATCTGCCCCCCAGTTCACCCCATTATTTGTTGATTTTTTATAATAAATTTCCAGACCTCCATCACGATTAGTGTGCCAAACTACATGCAGGACTGAATCCAATAATGCTAAAGAGGGATCCATAGAATCGTACAATGTGTTAGTTAGTCGAACATCTGTTTGCCATGTTATACCTCCATCGATTGAACGTTTATAATATATTTCATGATGTCCATCTCTATAATCTCTCCATACAACATGCACGTATTGGTTAGATACAGCTATTGAAGCTCCCTGTGAGCTGTTTGGATCAGTAGTTAATCTTATGTCTTCCCCCCAGTTTAGACCACTATTTGTTGAGCGTTTATAATATATATCATCATAACCATTACGTCCATCATTCCAAACAACATGTATAATATTTCCATAAGAAGCTATATTTTTGGCATTGTTTATAGACGTACCGGAACCATAATTATTATTTGTTAATCTTACATCCGGTTGCCATTGGCAATAAAATTGAATAGAATATATAAATATTATAAACAGTGAAAAGATGAAACTTTTCATAAATAAATCTGTCTCCATTTCAATGTTTTATAAAAAAATATTTTTCAGTTGCTAAAGATTCTCCAAGACGCAACCACAATACGTCCTGTATCGAGTGAAGTTTGTTCTAGTAGTTTTCGATGCAGAACAGAACAAGAAATTCTGTATGTCGCAATATAATTATAAACATATTATTTTTCAATAGGTTAGGGTAAAATAATGCGTTTTCGTTACCCGGGATAACGGAATGTGTGTATATTAATTATTTGGTTGCTGCTGGTTTCTTTATTGTATGCTTCTTCATCAAGGCCTGGAAGTTTGGACGCTGCATGTATAAATCTACAGGATAATTTTTCTATATTTTCAATTGTAAAGCATTATAAATCTTTTTTTGATGTTCTGCATTAACATTTGCTTTTTTTGCATACTCACGCCAGCAGGAAACCGTTTCCAAAACAATCTGTATAATTTCTTTCGGCTTTTTTATATTCATATTTTCAGCGACTTCAATTAAATCATTCCCGGTTATATCATCCCGTTTTCCATTTATTGACATTTGATGTGAACGCAGCCAAATATTATCAGGGTTGTAAGCATAAGTTACATCATATGCAGGTGATAAACCCCATTTTCCTGCTTTATCCATTAGAAAAGAAATGTTCTTAGTATGATCATCCTGATTTCTTGCTATTACATTAAATACCATTCTCCTGTACAATTGTTCATGGTCACTATATTGCAGTTTCAGCTTTCGCATTATTTGAAATGCCTGTTCATACGAATATGCTCCTGCTAAGTTGAAATCAAAATGTGCTATCGAACATAAAGACTGCATATGAATCTTATTTATTCCGTCACGGTCAAACCTTTTTGTCATAAAGTGAGTGCGGTGGTTTTCATTCAGCGTTTTACATTCAGTCATAATTATTCCGCAATCTGTCGCCATAAGGTAATATGCATATTCAATTTTGCAATAACCTTTCGGATCACCTAATTCTTTATCATTAATACCATCAAATTTTATAATCCAATAGCTATAGTCCTTTAATCCGTCAATCTGTCCGGAACGGACATCACCGGTGTTTTCATTATATGCAATAATTGCTTTCGCTCTGTTGCCTCCCGCCGATGTTCCGACTCTTATTATTTTCAATAATCCATCTGTTGTTTCATCGTGGATATTAACAGCGAGATCTTTTCTTTCATTAAGTATTTCTTTGGTCAGGTTAACAAGTTCACTTATTTGAATTGATTCCGAAACATCATCTATTAACGGAATTACCGGTTCAAACTCAAGAGCTCCCATCCCTCTTTTACCAATATAACATAACCTTTCTACAGAATTAAAATTTTGTTCTCCTCCCCGGCGTGCAAGCCATGCATCAATAATCGTATTTCCAAATCTGTCAGGCAAACTTTCAACCAACATTCCCGGTAATCCTTTAAATGTAGTATTATTTAATTCAGGGAATGAATAAATCATTCTTCCATTTAATGCTTCCTCTAATGGCATTTTTAATGGGGCTAAGTTTACTCCCTTTTTAATGAAGTCAGGGTCAAATTCAAAAACTGCATATCCTGTTTCATCACGCCACGCAATAGCCCCGACCATCATACCCCATATATTTACTCTTGCAACAGTATTCATTTATTGTTTCCTGTTTCTTTAGATTTATGGTGATATGCTCTTTGACGTTTTTTTTCCTGAAGCTTTAATAATTTTATGGGACTAATCTCCGGTTCCTGAACGAATATGTTCATTATGTTTAGCTTATCTAATGCACGTAATATTTGTACCAGTGAAAGTAATGTTGCAGCTCTGCCTGATTCTATACGGCTTATTGTAGTTCTGTCCAATCCGGATTTCTTTGCAAGCTGTTCCTGAGAAAGGTTTACATTGAGCCGCATCTGTTTTAAAGCATTTCCAATTTCTTTAACAACGGCAGGATCAGCCATTTCTTCCCAGTTTCTATTTCTTCTTGTTATCACAATAACCGGTTATTTTATATGTTGAAAGCTTTTATGCTGTTAATATATAAAATATTATGTAGAATTGCAAGATGTAATGTAGCGTAAAGGCTACAATATGCTCATTTTATACCTATATTGATGCTTAAAAGCATCAATATTTACACGCCGGTAACAGGTTTCTTTATTCCATACTTCTTCATCAATGCCTGGAAGTTTGGACGCTGCATGTTTACTTCTCGCGCGGCTTGCGAGATGTTCCAGTTGTTTCGCATCAATGCATCTATTATAAACATCTTCTCAATTTCCTGTATGGAATAATCTCTCATCTGTTTCTTAATCTGTTTAAGCTCTTCAACTGTCCTTGGGGCTGATTTCATCGGCGCATCTGCTTTATATATTGCAGCTGATACATGTGCAGGTGTGATTACCGGACCATCAGAAAGTATTGTTAAACGCTCCATAGTATGTTCAAGCTCTCTTACATTACCCGGCCAGTGGAAATTCATTAGTATCTCCATTGCTTCAACATCCATTTCCGGTACTACCCGCTCCGATAAAACACAGTAATGCCTGAGAAAATGCAGGGCAAGATCGGGGATATCTTCTCTTCTTACTCTCAATGGCGGCAGCTTAATGGGGAATACATTTATTCTATAGTATAGGTCTTCCCTGAACTTATTGCTCATTACAAGCTGTTTCAGGTCACTGTTTGTAGCAAATATTAATCTTACATCAACTTTTTTTACATCAGTACTGCCAACGGGAATAATTTCTTTCTGCTGAAGCACCCGTAGTAAGCGTGATTGAGTTTCCAAAGGCAGGTTACCAATCTCATCAAGAAATACCGTTCCTTTATCTGCCGCTTCGAACAATCCCTCTTTGCTAGTATAAGCACCTGTAAAGGCACCCTTCACATGACCAAACAATTCACTTTCCAGTATGCCGGATGAAAGTGTAGATACATCTATCGGAATATACTTTTCATTTTTCCTTTTGCTAACATTGTGAATTGCTTTTGCAGTTAGGTCTTTTCCTGTTCCGCTTTCTCCGATAATTAATACAGTACTGTCGGTTTCCCCGACTTTTCTTATCATGTCATAAACTTCGCACATCTCTTTGCTTCTGCCTATTAATCCTTCGAATCCTGTTTCATGGCAGTAATTATATTTATTCGATGTTATCTTTATAATCTTTCTTTTCTCAAGTGCTTTATTCAGCACGGCAATAAGCTCAGCAGGAGTAAAGGGTTTCGGCAGGTAATCGAATGCACCGTACCGCATGGTTTCAACTGCAGAAGCAATGGTAGCATAACCTGTTATTATTACGACAAGAGTATCGGGGTATTTCTGCCTAACGGTTCTGAGCACTTCCATTCCGCCCATATCCATCATTTTCAGGTCTGTGAACACAACATCAAACTCGCGGGTCTCGAGGATATTTAAAGCCTCTACACCTCCCGTTGCATAAGTTGTGTTATGTCCTGAGCGTTTGAATATCTTTTCGCAGCTTTTGCAAATCACTAATTCATCATCTACTATTAAAATTTCGGCTTTTGTATCAATCATCAATATCACTGTTATAGTTTACCGGCATAAATATTGTGAAACATGTACCTTTTCCCAATTCACTGTCTAAAATAATTTTTCCTCCATGTCTCTCTATTATTCCGTGGCTAATCGATAATCCCAATCCCGTGCCCTGCTGTTTTGTGGTAAAGAACGGGTCAAAAATTCTTCTTTTATCCTTCTCCGAAATACCGCAGCCGCTGTCGGAAAACTTAATTTCAATATAATCCCGGGCATGGTTTAATGATGTATTAACTACAAGCTGACCGCCATTTGGCATAGCTTCCGAGGCATTCAGAATGAAATTGATAAAAACCTGCTGTATCTGGTCTGCATCAACCATTATTTGCGGAATAGAAGTATCCAGTACTTTTTTGATAATGATATTCCTGAAAGCACTTTGATTTCTGACAAGCAGAATAATATTCTCTATCAGGGCATTCAGGTCGGTCATTTTTTTCTGCGGCTTGGTCTGCCGGGCAAAATCAAGCAGGCGTTTTACGATTTCCCTGCATCTTATGGTTTCGTTAACCACAACCTGCAAATCTTCTCTTCGCGGGTCATTTTCTTCAAGGTCTTCAAGCATTAAGCTGCTGTTGGTCAGTACGCCTGTGAGCGGATTATTTATCTCGTGAGCAACGCCTGCGGCAAGCTTACCAATTGATGCAAGCTTCTCTGACCTGAAAAGCTGGTCATTTATCCTCTTTAATTCCTCTGTTCTCTGGTTAACCTTATTCTCAAGAGTTTCAGCCCAGTTCTCAAGCTCAAACTTTTCCTGTTCAAGCTGTTTTGCCATTAAATTTAGCGACAAAGAAAGGCTTTCTATCTCACGCGGCGCTTTAATAGCTATATTGGATTTATACGTACCGTCCGCTATTTGTTTTGCCCATTCTTCCAGCTTGCGCAGAGGGGCTGATATCTTTTTTGCAAACATCACCGCTACGAAAAATATTATTATACCCGTAACAATTGCTATTGAGGAAAATATTAATATCGTATTAAGCAGAAGGTCATTGAACGGCTGTTTTAAAATTCCCACATATAAGATACCGATAACCCTGTCATTAATATCTCTAATCGGTTTGTAAGCGGATACATACCAGGAATTAACCACAAACGCATCACCAATCCACTTTTGCCCGGCAAGGATTACCTCGTCATACACTTCTTCCGAAACAAGTGTTGAAACAGCATACGAACCGTCTTCGTTTTTAACATTGGTTGCAATACGCACATCGTATTCAAATATTGTTACAGTCCCAATATCCTGCCCTTTATACACTTCGTTTTCATGAACAACATTATTAATTTTATCTACTATATCGTAATTCCTGTTCAAAAGAACACCTGACATCAGTACGCCGACGATATTCTTATTCTTATCAAACAACGGAGAGGCTGACTTCATCATCATACCGTTTTTCTCGAATTTTTCAGACCTTTCCCTTGACATGAGGGTTGGCTTCACTTCCATATAAGCCCTGTCAGCCAGCTCGAATGCTTCTTTTTTCAATTCATCCGGGCTTACAATATCGGTTCCCGATACCGTGCTTTTTGTTTCAAGAACTCTTTTGATAAATTTATCGGAAGTTATATAATCACCCGAATTGAATGAATTTCTGCCGCGGCATATAACCTTGCCGTTTTTGTCAACTATAGTGAATATATCAAGCTTTTCGTTCTGAAGGATGGTGTGAAGCTCCTTGTATAAAGTATCGGCTTTATTTTCAATCAGAGATGAGATAATAAAGCTTCTGCCTGCGGTTAAGCGGGTTATGCTTTCAATTTGTGATATCCGGTGATTATAAATTTCACCCGCTGAGTTCAGGTCGGAAATACTTTTGCTTTCGGCACGGTTGGTAATTTCGTTATAGATGAACTTAGATGCAATTATGCTTATTACAATAACAGGTACAAGAATTGCAATTGTGAAGTACAGTATTAACTGTGACTGAATACTTTTTGTGGATATCTTTCCCATATTAAGATATCATAATTAAATTAATTTAGCTCAAAAATCCCTGCCTTTCAAGTTAATAATAAATGCATAATATATACCGACATAAAAACATGATTTATCTCATTGTTTATGGGGTTAGGAGTGAGTAATTTTGTATTGTAAATAAATGGAGGTCAAATGGCTTTAATAGCAATAATAGACGATGACCCCGATATCCGCGATGCAAGCACCCTCGTTTTATCGGCTAAGGGATATGAGGTTATTACCGCAGGTAATCCTACTGACGCATACAATTTAATTAAGGAAAAAACCCCGGATCTTATAATTCTTGATGTTATGATGGATGAACCGGATGATGGCTTCTTTCTTGCCCAGAGGTTAAGAAAAGAAAAAATCACTACTCCGATCATTATGTACACATCAATTTCCAAGACCGTTGGTATGGATTTTGGCAAGAGTGAAATGGTTCCTGTTGATGATTTTGTTGAAAAACCGATTTCACCGGCACAGCTAATTAGTAAAGTTGAAAATCTGTTAAAAAAATCTAAGGAGCAAGTATGCTAGTTTCGGAAAGAACATCTTTAACCGAAGAGATAGAACGGCTTGTTGAGCAATACGGTAAGGACAGGTCATCTCTGCTGCCTATCCTGCAGGCAGTGGAAAGGAAATACAGGTATGTACCTGATTTCGCAATGCAGGAAATAGCACTTCAGCTTGATATTCATCCTGTTGAGGTTTACAGTGTAGTTACGTTTTATTCTTTCTTACACTCTAAGCCAAGGGGCAGAAATATCGTGAGGTTGTGCAGAACTATAATCTGTGATATTTCAGGCAAAGAAAATGTTGAATCCGCTATTACAAGAGAGCTTGGAATATCGTTCGGTGAAACAACACCGGATAAAAAGATAACACTTGAATATACAAATTGTCTCGGTATGTGCGACCAGGGACCGGCAATGATGGTGAATGACAGGGTTTTTACCCGCTTAACACCTGAAAAAGCTGTTGAAATACTTAATGAAATAAAATAAATGGAATCTGTATATAAAAAAACACAAAGAGAAGGCAAGGTACTTTTCTCTTCTTATAAAAGAGGCGAAGGTATCGAGAAAGCTCTAAAGCTTGGAAGAGAAGATATTTTATACGAGTTAAAAATATCGAAATTAAAAGGCAGAGGCGGTGCCGGATTCCCAACTGCTACAAAATGGATGCTCACGGCTGCCGCAAAGTCTGATATTAAATATATTGTTTGCAATGCTGACGAGGGAGAACCGGGTACTTTCAAAGACCGCGTTCTTTTAACAGAATATCCTGAAATAGTATTTGACGGCATGGTTATCGGCGGATATACTGTTGGAGCACAAAAAGGAATAGTATACTTAAGAGGTGAATACGAATACATGCTTAGTTTTCTTGAAGACTACTTAAAGAAAATGCGTGAAGATAACCTTTTAGGAAAAAACATACTGGGGAAAAAAGACTTTAACTTTGATATCATTATCCGCATGGGTTCAGGAGCTTATGTATGCGGAGAAGAAACAGCTTTAATAGAATCACTTGAAGGTAACCGCGGTGAAGCAAGGAACCGTCCTCCTTACCCGGTTAATACAGGATTTATGGGCAAACCAACATCTGTGAATAATGTCGAAACTCTAGCTTCCGTTCCGAAAATATTGGTAAAAGGCGGAGAGTGGTTTGCAAAACAGGGAACCGGGAAATCATCCGGCTCTAAATTATTCTCCATATCCGGTGATTGTGAAAAACCGGGCGTATATGAACTGCCATGGGGAATTAAAATTAGTGACCTGCTTACTATAGTAGGTGCTAAAGATACAAAAGCTGTACAGGTTGGAGGTGCTTCCGGCATCTGCATTCCTGAATCACAATTCGATAGAACCATATCTTATGAAGATGTTGCTACGGGTGGTTCTATAATGATATTTAATAAGAGCAGGAACATGCTCCATATTTTGAAAAATTTTATGGAGTTCTTTGTTGAAGAATCCTGTGGGCAATGTACTCCCTGCAGAATTGGTAATGTGAAGCTTCTTGAAGGTATCGAAATGATAGAGAATAATAAATTTACATTCTCTTACATTAATCAACTAAAAGAGCTTGGAAAAACAATGCAGGTTGCTTCCAAGTGCGGCCTGGGACAATCAAGCCCTAATGCTTTCATTTCAATTTTAGATAATTTTAAGGACGAGATATTCAATCCGGGAAAGAATGGAGGCAAGTATGTCAGATAAAAGCAGTACATCAAGAAGCCCTTTAAGCCAGAAAGGGCACACAATACAAAAACAGGAAGACCTGAATACAATTGGCGGAAGCATTAGTGTTGAAATTAATGAAAAGAAAGTAAGCGTACCTTTTGGTACAACTATTCTTGAAGCATGTAAAATTAACCAGATACATGTACCTACATTATGCCATCATGAAGACCTTTGTGTGGCCGGTGTTTGCCGTGTATGCGTTGTCGAGGTTGAAGGTATAAGAACCTTACAGGCAGCATGTGCTTTCCCGATTACATCACCTATAAAAATAAAAACATCTACTCCAACAGTAAGAAAAGCAAGAAAGAATATAATTGATTTATTACTGAGTGAACACTACGGCGAATGCTACAGCTGTATCAGGAACCAGAACTGCGAACTTCAAAAGCTTGCTGAAGAATATGGTGTGGATAAATATACTTTCGGTCACGTTACAAAACCGAAATATGAAACAGATAAATCTTCACTTTCGGTAATAAGAGATATGAGCAAATGTGTTCTTTGCAAACGCTGTGTAAGAACCTGTATCGACTTACAGGAAGTTGGCGTGCTTGAAGCAGTGCACCGCGGTGACCAGACACATATCAGCACATTTATGGATAAACCTCTTGCTGATGTGATTTGTATCAATTGCGGTCAGTGTATCAACAGGTGCCCGACTGCTGCACTTCATGCAAATGACCCGTCTGATGAAATATGGTCAGCAATCGATGACCCGAAGAAACATGTTGTAATACAGACTGCACCTTCTCCCCGTGCGGCAATAGGCGAGGAATTTGGACTTGGTGCAGGACACTCGATGACAGGACAGCTAAACACTGCTTTAAAGAGAATTGGTTTTGATGCAGTATTTGATACTAACTTCACTGCTGACTTAACCATATTGGAAGAAGGAACAGAATTACTTCTAAGGTTAAAATCAGCATTGGTTGATAAAGACCCGAATGTAAGGCTGCCGCAGTTTACATCATGCTCACCGGGTTGGGTGAAATATATTGAGCATTTTTATCCTCAGTATCTTGACCATATGTCAAGTGCTAAATCACCTCAGCAAATGTTTGGTGCAATTATCAAAACATTTTATGCCAAGCAGGCAGGTATTGATCCGGCAGATGTTGTATCGGTTGCTTTAATGCCATGTGCAGCAAAGAAATTTGAATGCAACAGGCCTGAGATGAATTCATCAGGATTTAAAGATGTTGATTACGGTTTGACTACAAGAGAAATGGCAAAGATGATAAAAGAAGCAGGTATCTATTTACCCGAAATGCCCGAAACTACATTTGACAGCCCGTTTGGTGAAGCTTCAGGTGCAGGACTTATATTCGGTGCAACAGGTGGTGTAATGGAAGCTGCTTTGAGAACAGTATATGAGCTGGTAACCGGCAGGGAAGTACCCTTCAAGAATTTAAATATTGAGCCATGCAGGGGATTTGAAGGAATAAAACAGGCATCGGTAAAATTAGAAAACGTAAGAGAAGAATGGAAATTCCTTGAAGGCGTTGAAGTAAAATTTATCGTAGCACATGGAACAGCAAACGCAAAGTTGGTTATGGAAATGTTAAAGCGTGGTGAATTGAACGATGTTCATTTTATAGAGATAATGGCATGCCCGGGCGGATGTATCGGCGGCGGCGGTCAGCCAATTCCTACTAGTGAAGAAATTAGGACAAAACGTGCGCAGGCAATTTATTCCGAAGAAGAAAGATTGACTGTAAGAAAATCACATGAAAATCCTTATGTTAAGATGCTTTATGAAAAATTCTTAACAGACGGTCCATGCGGCAAGCTTTCTCATAAGCTGCTGCATACGCATTATGTAAAAAGAGGAAAATACATAGCTTAATTAATAATTTATTAAAGCCGGGGATTCTATCTCCGGCTTTTGTTATATTTGTTATATCATGAAATCTTTTATAATAAATTGGACACTTAAATTTAAACCTTACTGGAGGTTTATTTATAGAAGAAATTTATGGTTCATAAAGCTGAGGTTCGGTGCGTTTGGGATGCTGATAGGCTTGATATTATTACTTGAGTTTTTGCTGCAAGCCGGACTTAGCCGGGTTCAATTATTTTCTTTGACCGGTGCTGCTCTATTAATGCTTGGATATAATTTAATATTCAATTCTGTCCAGAAAAAAGTTACTCTTGACGAAGATAAATTTTTTAATCCCTTCCTGTTTGCCTTCATTCAGATTATTGCCGATTTAATAGTATTATCTTTTGTCTGTTATGTGACAGGGGGTATAATCAGCCCATTTGCAATGTTCTTTATATTCCATGCAATTATTGGCAGTTTATATATGCCCGGTAAGGTTATATATCCGTTGATTGGGTTGATAATAATAATATATGCTATCACAGGGTATCTTCAATTTACAGGTGCGTTTAATACTTTGTTTATTTCAGGTTTGAAGTTTCCTGACGTAAGAGGAAATGTAAATCTTTTTATTATATACGCGTCATGTTTCAGCTTTATGATGGGCGTGAGTATTTTTATAGCAAACAGCATAGCCCGTGAATTATATAAGAGGGAAGAAGAATTACAGCGTACACTGGATAAGCTTTTTGAAGCAGAAGCTGCAAAGCAAAAATATACAATAGCTGTTGTTCATGAGATTAAGTCACCTATTGTTGCGGCTCAATTATATCTTCAGATAATACTCAATAATTATTTAGGTCCGGTTTCTCCGCAGGTTGAAGAAAAGCTCACAAGAACATTAAAACGCCTTGATGAAGGAATAGAAATTATAAGTGATATATTGAAGATGTCAAAGCTTAAGCTGCTTGAAAATATTAAAAAAGAACCGCTGGAGCTTGAAGCGGTTATTTGCAAAGCAATAGAACAAAAAAGCGCAAATGCTCATTCAAAAAATATTAACCTGGTATTTACCGATAACCGTATCCTGAAATATAAAGTATCAGCAGATGAAGTCCTTCTTGACCTTGCACTTTCAAACCTGATTGGCAATGCTGTGAAATATACATTTAACGAAGGAAAGGTTTTGGTTGAAGTAAACGAAGATGAAAATAACAATATAATAGTGGAAGTAAGCGATAACGGTATAGGTATACCCGAAAATGAGCTTCAGAAAATATTCAGGCAATTCTATAGAACTACTAACATTAAGCACAAAGGATACGAAGGCACAGGTCTTGGTCTCTCGATAGTAAAAGAAATTGTTGAACAGCACGGATGGAGTGTTGATGTAAAAAGCCCTTCAAAACTAGCTGATGAAAAAGGATGCGGCACAAGTTTTGTGATTATAATACCTCATACTGATTAACCTCTTTCTCTTCCGATCTTACTGCAAAATATATCCCAATCAAACACACTATCGTTCCAAACAGAAACACTGCTTTAAAACCTGATTCCATTATGTTCATTGGAACATTTGCTGTAATTGGATTTGCCTGCGGAATATAAACCGATAGTATTGCGGCAAAAAAACACACTCCAAGTGCTGAGCCTGTTCTAACAACTGTCAGCATTAATGCCGAGATACTTCCTTTTTCTTCAATTCCTGCATAAGACATTATCCTGTTTGTATTGGCAGGTATAAATGTACCGATTGCAATTCCGAAAAGTGATAGTGAAGCAATAATGAGTAATATATCAGAAGAAGAATCCAGGAAATAGAAGAATAAATAAGAAAGAAAAGTTAATATAATTCCGTATGTACAAATTATCCTTATGCTTTTTTTATCTGATAAATATCCGCCAAAAAAACCGCTTACAATCTGCATAACAGATGGAATAGTCATAAGCAATCCGGTTTCCTGTTTAGATAAGCTTTTTATCCATTGCAGGTAGAAGGGGAATAAAAAAACCATTCCGTTGGTAACAATGTAAACAACTGAAAAAGAAATTAGCGGGAACGAGAATTTTTTCTTTTTTAAGTAATTCAGATTAAATAATGGTGCAGGAATATCAATTTCCCTCTTAATGAATAAGTATATAAATACTGCAGCTATTATAAACGATGTCGTTATGTATTGATTCATCCATCCCATTTGCTGCCCGTTGTTAATGGCAAAAAGCAGGAAAAATAATCCTATGAAAATATAAATTGAACCCAGCACATCAAAAAATACTTTTTTATTTGAGGGAGAGACTGATGGTATATATCTTAAAGCAAGAACTAATGCAGCAATTCCCGGAATAATATTTATAAAAAATATTGAGCTCCATCCATATGCATCGAGTAAATAACCGCTGAAAGCTCTGCCCACTACTCCCCCAAGTGCAACAAATGCATAATTAATTCCGAATGCTTTTCCTTTCATTCCTTCAGGCAGATAAGAAGAAATTATTGCAGGAGTGATTGAAAATAAAATTGCACCTCCTGCTGCCTGTAGAATACGGAAAGCAACAAGCATTTCAAATGATGTGGACAAACCGCATAACACAGCACCTGCAAGAAAAGTGAATATCCCGAGTAAATAAAGCTTCTTAAATCCGAACTGGTCACCAAGCTTTCCCGATAACGGAAGAAAACATGTGAGCACAAGAAAATATATCCATACAACTTTTGAGGCTGATGCCGGAGTTATATTAAAGCTTTGTGATATGGTAGGCAGTGAGACAGAAACAATATTTATGTCTAATCCAAGCAGGAAATGCACAATACAGACCGTTAAAGTAAGTAGAATGTATTCCCTTTTTCCTGATGTATTGTTTATCATAACTATACAAAATTAATAAAAATTAGTCCGTTTTTTAATGATTTTAATCATTTTTTAAGATTAAAAATCGGGTTAATTTTGTATTGAAGCACCTCAGTCCCCGTGCCTTCTCCATGTGGATGGAGGGCTGGGGAGTGAGGTGTTAATGTCAGATAATTTGATTAAAGAAGTTAATAATCTATTTCTATATGAAAATACTTCCAATTTTATTTCTATTATTTGCGATTAATTTTGGCTATGCACAAACCGGCGCTATTAGCGGAAATGTTACTGATGCAAATACAGAACAAGGATTGCAGGATGCAGCTATTTATATATCAAATCTGGATTATAAGGTTTTTACTGATAAAATCGGGCATTTCCTTATTCAGGATTTACCCGCCGGTAAGTATGATGTTATGGTTTCTTATCTTGGATACAAGAAGGAAACTTTTACATTAAATGTTTTGCCCGATACAGTATTGAGAGTTCAATTCAAGATTGACCAGTCATCAATAACTCTTGGCGAAATAATTGTAACAAGTTTTAGACATGAACAACAATTAAAAAACATTCCGCTTCCTGTTGAGGTGGTGGATAATTCTGAGATAACACAGAGAAACCCGGTTTCTGCTTCGGACTTAATGAAAAATAAAGCAGGAGTTACATTAACACGGGACGGAATCTGGGCAACGGATATTAACATAAGAGGAATGAACCGTTCAAGCATTGTTACACTTGTAGACGGCAACAGGATAGAAACCGCTACGGATATATCAGCAAGGTTATCACTTTTTGATATTAACGATATTGAGAGGATTGAAATAATCAAAGGCGGTATGTCATCTCTGTACGGCACGGGAGCATTGGGCGGAGTTGTAAATATAATTACAAAGAGCAATCTGTATGCAGGCAAGTTTACTTTCAGCGGCAAAATATTAAGCGATTACAACAGTGTAAACAACAGCACAGGCGGCAACCTTCTTCTATATGCAGGTGCCGAAAGATGGTTCCTGAAGCTAAACGGAACAATGAGAAAAGCCGGTAATATCAAAACACCAAACAGTGAAATTAATAACAGCGGCTTTAAAGATAATTATTTTTCGGGTGTACTCGGTGTTAATCCTTTCAGGAATAATGAAATAAAAATCAATTACCAGTATTATCTTGCAAAAGATGTCGGGATTCCCGGCGGGTACCCTCTATTTCCTAATAATGCTCTTGTCACTTACCCGAAGGAAGAAAGAAGCTTGTTAAGTGCGGAGTATAAAATATCTCAAATCTCAAAAATACTTAAAGATGTTTCTGCAAAATTTTATTACCAGTATATTTTCAGGGATGTGGAAAATATTCCGCACATTGTGCAAAAGGTTTATGCAGGAAATGTATTAAAGAAAAAAGTGAGTGTATTAAACATAAAACCGCAGGCAGACCACAATACAAAAGGATTTTCACTTCAATCGGGCTGGCTGCTGGGAAAGTATAACTTTGTAATTGCAGGATTTGATGCATGGCAAAGAGACCTCGACAGCAGGAGAACAAGAGAACAGGTAATTGAAGATTATGATTCGACCGGAACGGTTGTAATTAAAACTATAAAACAGGTAACAGGGGAGAGGCCGATACCGATTTCATCATACAGGAGCATTGGGGCATTTGCACAGGATGAAATAAGATTGTTCAAAGATAAATTAAAAATAAATATCGGCGGAAGAATTGACCAGATAAAAGTGACTAATGACATTGCTTATAATCCCGAATATACAATAACCAATGATACAGGATGGAACTGGACTCCGGCAGGACAAAAAATCATTTGGAATTCTGCAGCCGAAGATGATATTTCGTGGAGTGCCAATGTTGGTGCAATGTATGCTTTATATAATGATGTAAGTATCACCTTTAATGCGGCACGTTCATTCCGCTCGCCTTCGCTGGAAGAAAGATACCAGTACATTGATCTTGGCAGCCTTGTAAGACTGGGTAATCCTGATTTAAATCCGGAAAACGGGATATTCCTGGATGCAGGATTTAAAGTGTTTAATCCTGTTATCAAGTTTACAGGAAGCGGTTTTTTAAATACAATAAATGACTTGGTGATTGAAATACCGGGTACATATGAAAACAGGCAGGCAATGATAAAGACCAATGCCGGAAAATCCAGGTTCTATGGCTTTGATGCTAACCTTGAATATAATTTCTACAAAAAGTTTGTGTTTTACAGCACAGTATCTTATGTAAGAGGAAGAGATATTGAAAACGATTTAGACCTGCCTCAGATACCGCCGTTAAACGGTTCAATTGGATTAAAAGCTGCTGCCGGTAAATATGCTAACTTAGATTTCTCTGTAATGTTTTTTGCCAGGCAAAATAAAATTGCAGCAGGCGAAGTTGAAACTCCCGGGTATGTTACACTAAACTTATATGTACAAAGTATGCCTATCAAATTCAGCGGAGTGAAAATAAATTTGTATGGCGGAATAGAAAACATTCTTGACAAAGAATACAGAAATCATTTATCAACTAACAGGGGAACAATTACACAAGAACCCGGCAGAAATTTCTTTGCAAAAATTGGATTGAGCTGGTAGAGTGTATGGAGTGCAGTAACCGTGTTACTGCTATAACAATAGGTAGATTTACATATATATGCACTTTTCAGTGCATATTTTTTTGAACCCTCCAAAATCTAACCAAATCCGTTAGCAGCATTTTCGAACAATATTACGACATGCTTTATATCATTTCGATATTAACAAAGAACGGTTATTTATGCTTATATAGCTATATAAGCACTATCAGTATAATTTAATATAGTAATTGCTTATTGTCAAGTTTTAACTAAAAATAGTTTGGAGTGTGTGGAGTGCTTAGAGTGTATTGAGTGTTTAGTGTGCTTTTTTGAGCAATTTCAGCTCATGGATAAATAAAGAGGTAAGAATTCCCCTCTCGAGAGGGGAGGGAGCGAAGCGGAAGGGGTGTGTCAGGAATTGAAACGGATGAACTTCAAGTATTACTTTAACTCCCCAACAACAGCGACAAATATTTGCTACCAAATTTTTCCCATAGCGATAATGGTTAATGATATAGTGAAGTTTTTTTTTTGATGAAAAATTAGCGATTCTGGCTCAAAATCGCAAATCTTAAATCAAAAATCTCACATTTCTGACGGAGTTATTTGCTTATACTGCTATGAGTTAACCCCTGTTTTCCAAAAACGATAACCCAACTTGATACCAACTTGATACCAACTCCGACACAACTTGAACCCAACTTAGCACTGTTTTGAACCCAACTCTGAATTTTTGCCGATATACCACCACGCCAAGCCGCTAAGACCGCAAAGGTGAAGATTGATAATTGAAGACAGTCAAGGGGTCATAATTAATGAAGAATGACAGGTTGGAAGGTTGAAAAATTACAGGGCAGTGTCAGGTGTTAGTTTGACAATGTGGATTAGCTTAGATTAATTGATGAATATGATAGGGAAAGAAAGAACTTAGATTAACAAAAATTCACCAGACACCTGCCTGAGGCAGGCAGGCAAGCGTCAGCTTAAGATGAATGGAGGATTTACAATTGAACACAGACAAGGTGTTACTGATATATATAATTATGAACTGATATTATGTAATTATTTTTATAAACAACTCCAGATTGAGATTAACAGCATACCCCTTGAAAACTCCAATTAACCGGTGATGAATATTATTAAATAAGATTTATGATTAACCCTCCTTCAAATAACAAAGGATCCTGTACTTCCATATTCTGCCAGTGTCATCGATTTTTATTAATTCTATAATTACAAAACATCCAGGAGAAACACTGGCAGTACGAGCTCCTTCGGAAATTGAAGATTTAAAAAGCATTGGATTAATTGAAAATCTCTCTGGTCTGTCAGGACTCCCTGTTAATCACTATTTCACTATTTCACCATTTCACTATTTTATAAGTGACACTGGCAGTACGGAAAGCGTGTATGGAGTGCAGTAACCGTGTTACTGCAAATAATGTTATAGCAGTAACACGGTTACTGCACTCCAAAGATTTTAATTCTTAATTGGCTCTTCCAGTCCTACCGTTACAAGCTCAGATGAAACTCCCTGTATCACTTTAATCTTGTGAGCAAGTTCTTCATTCTGTTCTTTTGTTCCGCAAAGCTCACAAATTACTGTGCCCTGGTTTGTGCAGTTTTCAAGCACTCCGTCATGAAGCCCTAACCTTGTTTTAATTATACATCCCCATGCAGTTAACACTTGCTGTACTGTTACTGCAGATTCTTTTCTTGTACCTATTAATATTATTAATATAGTTTTTTCCATAATATAAGTTTTAAATTTGTTAAAAATATACAATTAGATATAAAAAAACAGCGGTAGAAATTATCTGCCGCTGTTCAGGTATAAATAGCTAAAGGTTAATTTGAAAACGCGAATTTCTTGCGTGTTGTATCTTTTGATGCTGTACTCTTTCTCTGTGCTTCATATACTGCCATTGCTGTAATGTTTACTATATCATTAACAGTATTACCGGGACCTAATAAGTAAACAGGTTTTTTAATTCCAAGCAGTATTGGTCCGATTGCAACAGCACCGCCTAAATTAGCTAACAGCTTGTAAGCTATATTTGCAGATGTAAGGTCAGGACAAACAAGTAAATTAGCTTTATCATGCAGTGAAGAGAACGGATAAAAATCATTCAATATTTCAGTCGATGTAGCTGTATCAGCCATCATCTCACCGTCTACAATAAGTGCCGGGGCAATCTTCTTTACAAGCTCTGTTGCTTTACGGACTTTTTCGCATAGCGGGTGAGTTGTGCTTCCAAAATTACTGAATGATAACATTGCAATCCTCGGTTCAATATCAAATTGCTTTAACTTTTCAGCAGCGAGTAGTGCAATGCTGGCTAGCTGTTCAACTGATGGGTCTATATTTACTGTCGGGTCTGTTATGAAAATATTCTGGTTCTTGAATACCATCATATACAAGCCGGCAATATTTGTAACACCATCTTCTTTACCGATTATCTGCAATGCCGGTCTTACCGTATCCGGGTAATGCTGTGTTACTCCTGAAATCAAACCGTCTGCATCATTTTCATGCACCATCATCATTCCGAAAATGTTATGCGTCTTTGTCATCCTGTCGGCATCTGCTTTTGTTATACCTTTTCTTTTTCTTATATCATAGAACTTCAAAGCATATTCGTTATACTTTTCGGATTTAGAAGGATTAATTATTTCAGCACCTGTCAGGTCAAGTCCAAGCTCTTTTATTCTTGCATTAATTAATGTCCTGCTTCCCAGTACTATAGGTTTGGCAATTTTTTCATCAAGAATAATCTGTACTGCACGCAGGATATGGTCTTCTTCACCCTCTGGAAATACTATCTTCTTCGGACCGTGCTGTGCTTCATGTATGAAGAATCTCATAACTTCCCTTGATTTGCCCAGACGTGCTTCAAGACTGTCAATATATTTCTCCATGTCTTTTAACGGTACCTGAGCAACACCTGTATCCATTGCAGCTTTTGCTACAGCGGCAGCTTCCCAGAACAGTACACGCGGATCGAATGGCTTTGGAATAATATAGTGCTTTCCGAATTCAATTCTCTTTCCGCCGTAAACACGGATAACAGAATCAGGAACATCTTCTTTTGCCAGATTTGCAAGAGCATATGAAGCGGCAATCTTCATCGGTTCATTGATAGTTGTTGCTCTAACATCGAGAGCACCCCTGAAAATGAACGGGAATCCAAGTACATTGTTAACCTGGTTTGGATAATCAGAGCGTCCTGTAGCCATAATTATATCGTCTCTTGCACTGGTTGCATCTTCATATGTAATTTCAGGGTCAGGATTTGCCATTGCAAAAACTACAGGATAATCTGCCATTGATTTTATCATCTCTTTTGATACTATACCTTTAGCCGAGACACCGCAGAATACATCAGCACCCTTCATTGCATCAGCAAGAGTTCTTTTTTCAGTTTCAACTGCAAAATACTCTTTATATTTATTCATGCCTTCTTTTCTGCCTTTGTACACAATACCTTTGGTATCAACAAGCATCATATTCTCACGCTTCACTCCAAGAGATTCATATAGCTTAGCACAAGCAATACCCGCAGCACCGGCTCCGCTGAAAACCACTCTTATCTCAGCCATCTTCTTATTTGTAATCTCACATGAATTCAATAAAGCAGCACCGCTTATAATTGCTGTACCATGCTGGTCATCATGGAAAACAGGAATCTTCATAATTTCCTTCAGCTTTTCTTCGATGTAGAAGCATTCCGGAGCTTTGATATCTTCCAGATTAATGCCTCCGAATGTCGGCTCAAGAAGCTTTACAGCTTTAATTATCTCATCCGGGTCATGAGTGTCCAGCTCTATATCGAACACATCAATATCAGCAAATCTTTTGAATAAAACTCCTTTACCTTCCATTACAGGTTTGCCTGCAAGTGCTCCAATATCGCCAAGCCCCAGCACTGCAGTACCGTTACTGATTACTGCTACAAGATTACCTTTTGCAGTATACAGATAAGCATCATCCGGATTTGCTTCAATCTCTTTACACGGATCTGCAACTCCCGGAGTGTAAGCCAAAGACAGGTCTCTTTGAGTTGCACATGGTTTAGTAGAAACAACCTCTATTTTTCCATGTCTTCCCTGTGAATGGTAATCTAATGCATCCTGTTTGCGAATCATTGTAAGATTTCCTTTCTTAATTTAACTTTTTTAAACTGGTACAGTTTTTAATTTATTATGTTTGGCAATTACTTCTTTCATGGCGTCAGCTAATATTTTTACACCTTTTACAATTTTCTCTTCCGGTGAATTTGAGAAATTCAACCTCATACAATTAAATCCTTTGCCGTCTACGTAAAATGTATCACCGGGTACAAAGACTACTTTCTTTTCAATGGTAATACTGAGCACGTCTCTGCAGGATGCATTTTCAGGCATGGTTGCCCAAAGGAACATTCCTCCCTGCGGATTCGTAAATTTTACTTCTTCCGGAAGCTCCTGCTTCATCATTTCTACCATTTTATCTTTCTGCCTCTTGTAAGTTTCTCTTATCTTGACAAGATGATTTTCTATATTGTAATCTGTCAGGTATTGGTGCAGAACTCTTTGAGCAAATGTTCCCGGCTGCAGGTCAGCAGCCTGTTTTGATATTACGATTTTTTCCATCAGGTCTTTCTGTGCACATATCCATCCTATTCTGAAACCGGGAGCAACCATTTTTGAAAATGAACTTGTTAATATTACATTTTTATCGTAAAAAGATTTTACTGAAGGTAAATGCTCGCCTTCATACCGTACTTCGTAATATGGGTCATCTTCAAAATATATCATTTCATGGTTAGATAGAATCCTTGCAACTTCCTGTCTTTTTTCAAGTGACCAGGTAATTCCAGACGGGTTATTAAAATTTGGAACGGAGTAAAATAATTTTGCCGGGTGAGCTTCAAGTGTACTTTCAAGCTCTTCTATATTTATGCCGTCGTCTTCAAGCTCAACAGTATGGAATTCAGGCTCATAAAATGAAATTGCCTGAATAGCACCAAGGTACGAAGGTCTTTCAAGTACTACGGTTTCACCTTTGTTAAGAAATGTTTTACAAATTAGTGCTATTGCCTGCTGTGAACCGTTTGTGATTTGAATTTCTTCTACAGGTACTTTAAGGTTCTTTCTCCTCAGCATATAATCGCTTATATATTCCCTTAAGGGTAGATGGCCTTCGGTTTCTGCATATTGCAAAACCCTGGTTCCATCGGCTTCCAGCACTTTTACAGCAGATTTTTTTATATCTTCAACCGGAAAGAATGCAGGATTTGGTAACCCTCCTGCAAAAGAGATTACATCTTTACTTTGTGTGAATTTAAGTATTTCACGGATAAAAGATGCTGGGACATTCTCCATTCTGTCTGCAAACAGATTTTTCATGTTGCTATCCTTTCAAAAAGGAATTATAAATTCCCTGATAGATTAATTTTATTCAATCAGGATACACAGCAGTTAAATTAAAAGAAAAATTAAAGATAGATTATCTTGTACTTGCAAGTTTTTGCAGCATATTCCAGTTTTTAATCCGGTCCTCTGACAATTTTAATATTGCCGGTTTAGGACTTCCGTCTTTTTCAAACATATTTGAAAATCGTCCTTCGTTTCTTGCATAATATATAAAGTCCGTTATTTCGTCAGTATTGGGATTTCTGTACCAATCGTCTTTGATTGCAGGATTACCCTTCAGAGATAGTCTTTCTTTAATAGTCTTTCCTTTTCGCGGGTCATAAATAAACATAGGAAATGCTCTTGATTCTACAGCAAGCTGTGCTTGTTCCTGGCTTTTATCATCTGCAATGCCATGTTCCGGCTGGCATGCAGCATAAATATTT